>Ga0189291_100185_pt1 | contig 45723 bp, 31 predicted proteins | sample UW1redminimetaG_FD_130331 | JGI IMG/M metagenome (GOLD analysis project Ga0189291, IMG submission 130331) | Marine microbial communities from the Costa Rica Dome - UW179B-red mini metaG | ecosystem: Environmental > Aquatic > Marine > Oceanic > Photic zone | place: Costa Rica: the Eastern Pacific... | reverse complement strand
TCCGATCATTCTTCCGGGATTATTGATGGTTTTCTGTATGATCATTGCCTTTTCAACAGGAACTTCCTGGGGAACATACGCAGTGGTATTTCCGGTAGCTGTTCCACTGGCTTGGGCTATTGTTCCTGATCCTTTTTTCCTAACTCTTTGTTTCTCAGCAGTGATTGGTGGTTCTGTTTTTGGAGATCAATGTTCACCCATTTCTGATACAACAATACTATCCTCACTCGCCACTGGTTGCGATCTTATGGATCATGTAAAAACTCAATTTCCGCTAGCTATGGTAGCCGGTAGTTTGGCTATCATAATGTATTCAGCATTGGTGTTCTTCTTTGTTTGATAACTAAAAAGAACAGTTTACTGCAAATATGATACGAGCTACTGCATAGGCATTTTAGGACGAGCAAACTTATTTATACTTATTCAAAAAAGTATAAAGCCATAGCATGTCTAATCCACTTGTTTCATTAATCGTCCTTAGTATTTCTTTAATAAATTGTAGCTCTGCACCTGATCAGGATCAAGTAACTGACTTTTCATCACCTCCAGTAGAATTTAATCATCCTCCGGAGGTTAAAAACGTAAACACTTCCTTCAACTCAGATTCTACTGAAATAACTATAACCTTTACAGGAATAGATCAGGAAAGTGATCCTCTCGACATCGAGTTATATCAAATATTTCCAAATGGAGAAGAAGCTTTGATCTCTGAAAATTATCTAAGCGGTGATATTGGGAGCATATCAAGTTCAGATTCTCCAAAAAAAATACACTGGAATATTAAAGCAGACCCTTCTTACGCAGACTATAACGAGTTTAGATTAAAAATTGTAGCAACTGATGATTTTGCGAAAGATATCTCTGAACTCATTGATTTGGTTAATTCGTCAAGAATAAAAAATGATATACAGAATCTTCAAGGGGTTCGGCATTATTCAGGAAACCCAACTGGACTAGAAAACACCCGAAAATATATCCGTGATAAATTTAGAGATCATAACATTGAGCAGTCTGACCAAATTTTTTCGAATAGAGGCACAAATGGAATTAATATTATTGGAAGTATAACGGGACAGAAAGCTGAAAACGATTACTATATTATTGATGGACATTATGATACAATTCCGTCAACTCCAGGAGCTGATGATAACGCATCAGGTACAGCAGGTATGTTAGAAGCCATGAGAGTTTTATCTCAGTTTAACTTTAAGAAAGGGATACGATTTATTGGGTTTGATATGGAAGAACTTGGATTGATTGGCAGCAGATATTACGCTCGAAATATCTCTAATGGGGAAAACATTCTTGGCATGATAAACTTTGAAATGATCGGATATACTTGCAAAAACGAGCCTGAATGCAGAGATTTTGTAAACGCTGATTCCTCCATCTATACTATCAGAAGTAGCTTTGCTACTGAAATGAGTGATACGTTCTTACAGATCGGTCGCTCTTATGTACCACAATTAAAGATCACTCCGGTTTTGGACAATGGAGATCCTAATTTTCGAAGAAGTGACCACGCTCCATTCTGGGATATCGGTGTTGATGCTTTATTTATAGCTGATGGAGCCAATTTTAGAAACCCTCATTATCATCAACCTACTGATAAACTGATAACGCTGGATATAGATTTTGCAACGAACATAGTTAAGACTGCAGTTGGCACTATCGCTACCATGGCGGATTTCAATCATTCGGGAAGTTCTGTTAGCGAACTAATTCAGATAAACTAATCAATCCTGCCATTGAGTTGATCCTGGAGTTCTTTCCAGTTTGGAAGAAATAATGTCATAAAATTTTTGAACCGTTGATTATGAAGACGTTCCAGTAAATGAACCATTTCATGAACTACAACATATTCCAGTAGCTCAGGAGATTTCTTAGCCAACTCTAAGCTCAACCAAATACGGCGAGCTCGAATATTACATGTTCCCCATCTGGTTCTCATTTTTTTTACGCCAAACTCTGTAACCGAAACATTCATGATCGACTCCCATTTCTCAATAAGTTTTGGGATCTCTTGTTTTAGATGGTGCCTGTAAAAATCATCCAGAAGTCGCTTTTTTCTCGCCTTCCCCAGTGGAGCTCTGGAATGTAAAATGATCTTATCGCCAATAATTTCCACCTTCATTTTCTTTGCACGGATCTTTAATTCCAACTGATAATAATCCCCGGCAAAGGAGACTTTGTCTCCGGCTATAAATTTATCTTCGGAAACCGAAATAGGATGTATTAATGCTTTTGATCGATGCTTTTGAATCCAGCTCTCTTTTGAGAGTAAAAACTCCATCAATTCTTTGTCGGAAACCACAAAAGGACAAGACACGCGAACGTCTCTGGTTATTTGATTCACTCGCAGTCGAATCGTTTTTATTCGTTTGCGAGTTACCTGTACAGGAACCCCGTTCACATCTAATGTATATGACTGACTTTCTTTTTTATTTCTGAACATACCTTTCGTAGTATCTGCTTGTACCTCAATATATTACACGAAAAATAATAAAACCCTTTTTATTAAAATGAAGTTTCAATTAGTAAAAATTATTGGAAGCAGGAGCATGGGAGACAGGATTTAAAATTAGTCATTTCGCTGCATATGCACAGAATCTGGATTGTTTTAAAAACTTAGCCTTTGTTTACGATCTAGATCCCTGGCATTCGCCGAGGGATGACTATATTCCTAGATTTTTGTTTAATTGCCATGCCTTGTTCAAGCGTCTCGCATTTTTGCTGTAACCCCACTCAAGCGCGACACTTGTTTGCCGAAAAAACAGCCTTGAAGGACTTGCTAGTAAATGCCTTTATCTACATTCAGACAAAGATGCAGGAATCAAGCTGAAATATGTCTGTGGAAAAAAAGCGACCTTTAAACTCTGGTCCAAGCTCCTTCTCTCAGTACTGTTACTCTTTTGAACTTGAAGAAATGCTCACCAATTTCCAGTTGTCACTCACTTTCGACCAAACCTGAGTCCCACCTCCGGCAGCTCTGATCTCCTGACCTCCATTTAGTACGATTTTCTGTTTGTACTGATTTATCAAAATTGCGGTATTGTGATCAAGAGCAGTAATCTTTACGTTCGTAAATTCTAGGCTATCACTGCTTTCTATCATTTGAAAAACAGGATGTACCGATTCTTTGAACTCTTCGAATGATTCCCAAACTGTACCATCAGCATTGAGGCCTGTGAAATTTTTCTGGTCAAAGTGATCGAAATAGGAATCCCAATCCTGCTTTTTGGTGGATTCAACCAAACTTTCAAATGACTTCTTTACTTCAGTTTTGATCCGATTCTTTTCGGATTCGCTTAATTTTATATCTTGTTGACCACAAGACATCAGAGATGATAGCGCCAGAACAAGCATTAGTACATTTTTAACAACCATAGGGATATGTGTGATTACTGAATTTATGCTTTAATGCAAGTCTAAGACTTAAGATATCTTTGGGATATTATTAAATGCGAATTGGCCATAGCTATTTTGGATCGTTACAACTGTTAATAGTAGTAGAATTATTCCTTTGATCATTCTTAGTAGTGAATCAAGTTTGTTAACATAATAATATCCGACCAAGGATTTTCCTTACCCATTCGGATAACATCGGTGAAACTAATCTAAAATGCTAATAAGCAATTTTTCAAAATCCAGATCCCTGGCATTCGCCGAGGGATGACCTTTTCACCAAAATCTAGTTTAGATGTAAGCTCTCCACCAATCACTAATCACCAATCAAAAATCCTACAACGGTAAATTATCGTGTTTCTTTTTGGGAACCGTGTCTACTTTATTCTGTGACATCTCTAACGCATTGATCAGTTTTGCTCGGGTTTCTTCCGGCTTGATCACATCATCAATAAATCCACGGGCAGCAGCTCTGTATGGATGTGCAAATTCTTCTGCATATTCCGCTTCCAGCTGCTTTTGCTTGGCTTCCGGGTTGTCCGCAGCCATAATCTCTCTTCTGAAAATGATCTCAACAGCTCCCTTACTACCCATTACCGCAATTTCGGATGTTGGCCACGCTACGTTGTAATCGGCACGTATATGCTTGGAGTTCATTACATCATATGCTCCGCCGTACGCTTTTCTTGTAATTACTGTCATCTTAGGAACAGTTGCTTCACAGAACGCATACAACAGTTTAGCTCCGTCTTTAATAATTCCGCCCCATTCCTGATCGGTACCAGGCAAGAATCCGGGAACATCTTCAAATACAACTAACGGAATATTAAAGGCATCACAAAAACGAACAAATCGAGCTCCCTTTTTGGAAGAATTAATATCTAACACGCCCGCCATCGCCAGTGGTTGATTGGCGACTATACCTATACTTCTTCCTCCTAAACGTGCAAAGCCAACGACAATATTTTCGGCAAATTCTTTGTGTACCTCGTAGAAACTTTCCTTATCAACAATTCTTTCAATTACATCCTTAATATCGTAAGGTTTGTTTGGATTTTGAGGCACAATATCATGCAGTGCTTTTGCTTTGGCAGAATCCGGTTCTTTGGATTCTATCATCGGCACTTTTTCTTCACAATTTTGTGGCACATACGACATCAACGTTCTGATATCCTGCAAACAAACCGCATCGTTTGGAGTAGCAAAATGAGCCACACCCGATTTTGAGTTGTGCGTCATCGCACCCCCTAATTCTTCGGAAGTCACTTCTTCATGCGTAACTGTTTTCACTACATTAGGACCGGTTACAAACATGTAGCTGGTATTTTCAACCATATAAATAAAATCGGTAAGCGCCGGGCTATAAACCGCTCCGCCCGCACAAGGTCCCATAATTGCTGATATCTGTGGAATAACGCCGGAAGCCATACTGTTTCTCCAGAACACTTCTGCATATCCACCGAGAGAGGAAACACCTTCCTGAATTCTTGCGCCACCTGAGTCATTCAACCCGATTACTGGAACACCGTTTTTCAAAGCCAAGTCCATCACTTTGCAAATTTTCTCGGCGTGAGTTTCAGATAGTGATCCTCCAAAAACCGTGAAATCCTGACTAAACACATACACAGGCTTTCCATGAATTTTTCCGTGTCCTGTAACCACACCATCACCCAGAAACTGCTGTTCATCAAGCCCAAAAGCTGTACTTCTATGTGTTACAAAAGCGTCGATCTCATTAAAAGAACCTTTATCAAGCAACAGATCTACACGCTCACGAGCGGTAAGTTTCCCTTTTTCATGTTGCTTCTCTATTCGTGATTTACCACCACCTAATTTAGATTGCTCGCGTAGTTCTTCAAGACGTTCTACTTTGTCGTTCTTTTCCATAGTTAGTTAATCAAGATTTATACTCTTTAAAATAAGTTTGCAGGGCGTCAATAAACCCTATCGCTTCTTCTGAAAACATGTCCACATATTCTTTACTGAATATTTCTGTTTCAGCATATTCAGAAGCCTGTTTCCAGTTTTCCAATGATTCAATTTTCTGAACAGCAGCATGATATTCTTTATTATTTCCGTTAAATAAAGCTTTTGACCATTCTACTTCTTTTTCATGAAGATAACCGTTTAGCGGGATTTCATTCGAAGTTTCTTCAGGAGCCTCAATGAACAACTCATCATCTTCGTCTTCAACATATAATGAATCATTGATGCTAGCTTCTTCAGGCTCCTCTTCCCTTTTACCCATCATTACTTCCATCTGGTCTTCACTCAAAAACTGTGCCCACATTGGTTTTTCTTCCTCATCTGTAGCATCAATTTCATTCAACTCTTGTGGAACTTCATCTTCAATCTCTTTTTGCTCTTCATGCTCTTCAGGGATTTTAGCTACGGGATCTTCAATTAATTCATCCTCTACAATCAGCTCTTCCCCGTCTTCTTCAGTTTCGTACACTACTCCTTCAAATGAGTCTTTAGCCTGATCCAGAATAGAAGAGATATTAGTTCTGAATTGCTCTCTTTCTTCATCTTTTGTAGGTTCTTCTACTGGCTCTGAATCCGAGTCGACAGTAACCATCTCATCAGGTACATCTTCTTCCTCTGATGAGAAAAAGGCATTCAAAGATTCTGCTTCATTTAGGTTATTTACTTCCACGACACCTTCTTCAGCAATATCGCCCAATATCTCATTGATATCCGGCTCTGAATCCTGAACCTGAAACGCACTTGCAATATTTTCTTCATTAATCTCTTCTTCTTCAACGGATTGTTCAACTTCTTCTGATACCACTTGAGGGGCACTTTCTTCCTGAAGAACTTCTTGCTCTTCCGTTTCTACTGAGGTGAAATCTATTTTTTCTAACGATAGCATTTCCACAAAGGTACTTTGAGTAACCGCTACATCTATTTGGGCAAAAACGTTGGCTACACTTACAAGTCCTTTGTCTTTAAAAAAGATTTCCAGCAACTTCGGGTCTAATTTGCCACCAAAAAGAGTAAACAGCAATTCCAGTTTTTGGGCCCAGTTCTCAGCGGTATAATTTGCCACTATTCGGGCATCAAGATTAGCAATCAGCTTTTCGCATCGCTCCAGAGATAACTCATTCAATTGCTTCTTTTCCATATATAATGGAATTGCCTTCCCAAAATGTCTGTAAATTGTCAATCGCGCACATCGCTTGCTGATTTCTTCAAAGGAAAGCATCGTCTCATCTCTGAATAAATATAAAGCCATATATTTTCTGGGCTCCACAAATACTGAAATGATATCGTTTATTGTATTCTGGAGAATCTCATATACTTTATCGTGAGGAATTACAGAGCAGCTTACAATAGTAGAACGAAAATCTTCCCAACTGCTCTTAAACAGATCGTTATCCAAATCTATCCATTCAGATTGCGGCTTTTGAAAATCAGCCAGTACTTTATCCTCAAGCAGCAAACGAACTCTTTCAACGATATAAGAAGGAATACCGGCTTTAAGAAGTTGCTGCGGGCTATACGATGACTGATCTTTTTTGATCAACCCAACCAACTGATCTGTAATTTGGTCAATGACCTTTTGCATGTATTTGATATAAATTTTGTGTTCGAAAATAAAGCCTACAAAGTGGCATTACAACACGAATCTTTAACTGATAGTATATTTTTGCAATATACTTTCTACCTTCGGACATGATAAGTCTTTCAGTCTCGAATCTTACTAGAAAATATAACCGAAAAATCGTTTTAGATAACATTCAGTTTGAACATTTTTCAGGCACATTAGGTATTTCAGGATCAAACGGAAGCGGGAAGTCAACGCTTATGAAATGTCTTGCCGGTTTGCTTCGGCCTAATTCCGGAAGTATCAATTGGAAATTGAAAGATGAGCCTCTATCTCAGGCTGAATTGAAAAACTATACCGGATTTTCTGCGCCTTATATTTCTTTATATGAGGAACTTACGGTACTGGAAAACCTTGAGTTTCTGGCTGAAGTAAGTCACACAAATCTGAATAAAACTCAAATTCAGGAATTGTTGTCAAAAACTGAAACCACGAAGCTAAAAGACAAATTATATAAATCTCTTTCTACCGGACAACAACAACGGGTAAAACTGGCTTCGTCTTTGGTTCGGAATCCAAAAGTCCTTTTTTGGGATGAACCGGGATCAAATTTAGATTCCGATGGACACTCCCTCGTAAAAAGTATTCTTGCAGAACAAAAAGAAAAAGGGGCTTTGATTTTTCTAGCTTCGAATGATCCGAATGAAATAGCTCTTTGTGATAGTCTGATTTCTCTTTAAAGTTTAGATCCTGATTTAAATTCTATATTCAAATAATAATTTTGAAATTCTTTTGATGGAATTATGTTAGAAGATATAATTAAGCTCAAAATTTATGGTGTTAATTAGAAATATTTCTGTTTGTTTATTGGCCATTCTTAGTCTTCTATTTGTTTCGACAAACCTTAATGCCCAGAATTCTAATACTTCTAGACAAGCTGTATATGTTGAACTTGGGGGAGCCGGATATGTGTATTCTTTTAATTATGAATACTACTTTAACAACAAGTTTTCTCTTCGGATTGGAGGAATGTTTTTACGGTATACAGAAATAGAAAGAAATAGAAATGAAAACAGATACCAAGGTATTATTGTACCTGTAATAGCTAACAGGTTTTTTGGAAAGAACTCCCATAAATTTGAATTGGGAGCAGGATTTTTACTTCAGGATTTCAGAGTTGAAAACGACCTGCCTGACCGCACCGAAAGATTCATTGGCATTTTTGATACTAATACAGGCGGCATAGGATTAGCCGGAGTTATAGGTTATCGTTATCAACCTCTTGAGGAAGGTTTTCTATTCCGTCTTTCACTTTCATTAGATGCAGCTCCAGGTTTTGACTATGATCTAAGCGGAGCATTTGGACTAAGCGTTGGCTTTATTTTTTAAATCTCCGATTCAAAATTTATAATTCTTCATTTTTAATTCCGTAAAGCAAATCACTTAGCAAAAATCTGGCTTTTATCTCCAAACGCTTTGAATTCTAAAGCATTTCCACTGGGATCTAAAAAGAACATCGTTGCTTGTTCGCCCGGCTCTCCTTTAAATCTTACATAGGGTTCTATCACAAATTCGATTCCGGCTGTTTTTACTTTTTCAGCTAACGCTTCCCATTCTTCCATTTCCAGGATTACTCCGAAATGACGTACAGGAACGCCTTTTCCATCAACTGCTCCTTTTGCAGATTCTTTAGCTTCATCTGGACTTAGATGTGCCACTACCTGATGTCCCCACATGTTAAAATCAATCCAGTGATCAGAAGTTCTTCCTGTTGTACAACCTAACAGTTCAGTATAAAAAGCATGGGTTTCTTCCAGATTTTTAACCGGAAACGCTAAATGAAAAGGGGGAATGTTTTTACTCATATCTATTGTTTTTAAAGCCACAAAAACTCTAAAACACAAATTTTGTGGTTTTATGGCTTGGTGGCAGTTACATTTAATCCAATTTACTAAATATAATATTTCCGCAAAGCTCCAATTCAACATAAAACAGTATCTCAATACTTATACTTTTGTGATTCTATGTTTTAGTGGCTTTTTTAAATTTCAATATTCATAATCAATCATTCAACATTTTCAATAATGGATTCAAAAAAAGTAGAGTTTACAGGATCAACCGGGGAAACTTTATCCGCAAAAATTGATCTGCCGGAAGCAAACCCAAAAGCATTTGCATTATTTGCTCATTGCTTTACCTGTTCTAAAGATCTGAAAGCAGTGGGAAATATCACCACAGCTTTAGCTGAAATTGGAATTGCTACTTTACGATTCGACTTTACCGGCCTCGGACAAAGCTCAGGTGATTTCGCCGACACAAATTTTTCCAGTAATGTGGATGATCTTGTAAAGGCTTATGAATACATGGAAAAAGAGTTTGAAGCCCCTTCAATCTTGATCGGGCATTCTTTGGGAGGCGCAGCTGTACTTCAGGCCTCTCATAAAATGGATGCCGTAAAAGCCGTGGCTACTATTGCCGCACCTGCAGAACCTGCTCATGTTAAAGACAATTTTGAAATGAGTCTGGACGAAATTGAAGAAAAAGGGGAAGCAAAAGTAACTTTAGCAGGCCGACCCTTCACCATCAAGAAACAATTTATTGACGATCTTGAAGAAGCCAGAATGAAAGACTTTATTCATAATCTTGGAAAAGCTTTAATTGTGTTTCACTCTCCCATCGATAATACCGTTGGAATTGATAATGCCTCAAAGATCTTTACAGCTGCCAAGCACCCGAAGAGTTTTATATCTCTGGATAAAGCAGATCACTTGCTTTCAGACAAAGAAGACAGCATGTATGTAGGAAAGGTTTTAGGAACCTGGGCAGAGAAATATATATAGTATTAATCCTCCTTAAAAAGAAGGTTTTTACTCATCCATCTCCCTAAGCTTCATTTCTGAAAGCTCCAGATTTACCTTTGATGAAATATTAGCTGCAATATCTTTGTTTTTTTTCTTCACTTTCAGCGTTCGAACTGTCAGATCATCGCCGGGCAATTCTGTTAAAGCTCGGGCATTTTTTCCATGAATGATCAGCTTTGAAGAAAAGAACCCCTTTTTGAATTCCATCATATCGAGCTCTGAAAATGGAATTTCAATGGTAGCCAAGTCTGATTTATAAGCACCCATTACAGCATCTTTTTTCTGAAATTCGATGAACAATTTTTGGCCTTTCACGCTCAGAATTCCTTCCACTAACATAAACCCGCCGTTCAATTGATCGATCACAAATGGTAAACTACGCATATTTTTTGCTGTTTTTTATTGACTTAACTATCGTAATATTTATTATTAAAAAGGTACAAAAAATCTGTAAGGAGTACCCTATGAAACTGTCTAACTGTACGGTTAAGAGAAACATACTAATCATATTGAGGGTTTTGCTCTCAATGTCCTTCCAGGGGTGAAAGATGGAATATTCTTTTACCCTATTTTTTTATAAAATATTGGTTAAGGTTTTTGGTTTAGTTGATAAAGTGCTAACGCTCTGCTATTCTAACTACATGAAATTCTTACTTGTATTTATTTCAATATTGCTGCCTTCCCTCGCATTCGCGCAAACGGCAAACTTTCAGGACGATTTTTCCGATCAGGATATCTCTGATTGGTCAGGTGATAATTCAGATTTTGCCTTTGTAACCGAATTTGGCAATGTTCTCCTTCAGCAAGATGCTCCCGCTGCGGGCTCTTCTCAACTTAGCATTCCATCTACAAATACTGTTGGATTTTGGGAGTTTTTTGTTCGTCTGGATGGTTTCAATCCATCTAATGGAAACAAAACTGAATTCTATTTAATGAGTGATACTCAGGATTTAGATCAAGCCCTAAACGGATATATGCTACAAGCCGGTGAAGATGGCGGCGGAGATGTTTTACGATTGTTTAAAATTACAGCGGGCGTAAAAGACGGAGAAGTACTCACCGGAACTACTGACATTTCTGGCGGTGGTAATTATAGAGTTCGGGTAAACCGTGATGCTTCAGGAAATTGGTCTTTAGAAGTAGCAAATTCTTATTCAGCTCCAACGGTTCAGGAAGCAACCGGAACAGATAACACCTACACTTCCACTTCCTTTTTTGGATTTAAGAATACGTACACTTCTACAAGGGCCGATAAATTCTTCTTTGACTTTAAAATTGAAGTCCCTCCTATTGAGGTTACAAATGCTTTCATCAATAACTCCACTTCTGTACATGTAGATTTCAGCAAAAACTACGACCCGGCAACTCTCCAGAATTCTGATTTCACTATTAATCCCGGTAACATTAATCCTTCGGGAATTAACCAACCTTCAGGTTCTTCTGTTGAACTAATTTTTACGAATGATTTACCCAGCGGATCTCTCGATCTTGATGTTACTTCCATAGAAGATTTCGACAACCAAACCACGCTGGCTGACACAACTATTAATCTATTCAAATTTGATGCATATCAAACCGGAGATATTGTTATCAATGAGTTTTTGAAAGACCCACCCGGAACATTGGAAGAATACGTGGAGTTGAAAAATACTTCATCCAGATTGCTAAACCTTAAGGATTGGGAACTTGGCGACAATGGATCTTTAAGTATCCTTTCCAATCAGGATGTTGCCATTTTACCGGACAGTTTCCTGGTAGTTACTTCCGATACTTCAGCTTTAGGGGCCGTTTTCGGAAATATAGCTGCTATCCAAGTCTCGTTGCCTGCATTTAATAATACAACTGATCAAGTTCGCTTGTATGATGAAAATGGAATCACTATTGATTCTCTGCAATACACGCCCGAGTGGGGCGGTGATAATGTAGCTTTGGAAAGAAGAAGCGCAATAACTTCCTCTGTATTTATTGAAAACTGGGGAGATTCTCCCAACACGAATGCCGGAACCGCGGGTAAGGAAAATGAAATAGCTCAGGATAATCAGGCACCTCAAATCTTAAATTTCTCTGCTCCTGATGCTGAAAGCATTCTCATCACTTTTAGTGAGACGTTAGATTCAGTTGAAGCAAAAAACACAGCTAATTATTCAATCCTACCAAATATTTCTATTTCAAACATAGAGTATAATCGAGATCGCATTGCACTAAACCTTAGTTCATCTTTACAAACCAGTGTTGATTATGAGCTAACAGTAAATAATCAACAGGATATTTTTGGGAATACTTTGACGGAGAAAGTAATAACTGTCCGGTTTATTGAATTTACTCCTGCAGAAATTGGAGATGTAATTATCAATGAATTTCTTAAAGATCCCGATAACGATTTACCTGAATATGTAGAACTCAGAAATACGTCCTCAAAATTTATCAACCTACAGAATTGGATGATTGGTGATAACAGCTCAATCAATACTCTTACAACTCAAAATTTTACCTTATTGCCCGATAGTTTTGTAGTGGTTACTTCGGATACAGCAGCCTTAAAAAATATTTTTGGAGAAGTATATGCTCTTCAAACATCGCTGCCATCTCTAAATAATACTACGGATCAAATCCGTCTTTTAAATAACAATTCAACTACTCTCGATTCTTTGGAATACACTCCGGAATGGGGCGGCGATGATGTAGCTCTTGAACGAAGAGAAGCGGATGTTGCGTCAGTTTTCAGAGAAAATTGGGGAGATTCACCGAATCCATTAACAGGGACTCCGGGGAAACAAAACGAAGTGCAACAGGATAATACTGCGCCTGTTCTTGAAAACTCATTTGCCGTTAATGATACTCGCATTACATTGGTTTATAACGAACGAGTAGCATCTTCCTCCGCACAAAATACCGATAATTATTCCATAACTCCGTCTTTAACAATCGCATCTATTTCTGTTAACGAAAATGAAGTAATTCTGAATTTTAGTACAAATCTGCAAAACGAAACCACTTATTCCATCACTATTAACAATCAGCAGGATATATTTGGGAATACATTGGCTGAAACATCCATTGATGTACGTTATTTAGAATTCTCTGCTTCAGAGCCTTCAGACATTGTTATCAATGAAATTCTCTATCAGAAAGTAAATGAAAATACTCCTGAGTTTATTGAGCTTTTCAATCGTTCAGATAACAATTTCGATCTCAGTAACTGGACGATCTCCGACGCTGCAAACAACACAGCTACTCTGCCCGAAGGCACTTCGCTAGAATCAGGCTCATATTTGGTATTAACTGATCGAATGGCTTTTGCATCTACATTATCTAACGGACTTTTTCTCTCCGGATTTCCTTCTCTGAATGATAATGGAGATGGTATTATACTTAAAACGGAAAGTGAAGTAACTATCGACAGTCTGTTTTATACCGAACAATTTGGTGGAAATGAAGATGGAATTTCCGCAGAAAAACAAGATCCGAACGGTGCTTCTAATGATGCAAATAACTGGAGTAGCAATACTTCTCAATCAGGAAATAGTGCCGGAGTTGAAAATTCTATTTTTGAATTAGATACCGAAAACCCTGAACTGATCTTTGCTAATCTTCAGCAAGATGGAAATGTGTTTGTGGCATTTTCAGAGTTTATAGATCCAACCAATACTACCATTTCTGTTGGCGGACAGAGTACAACGATTCTCACTTTTGATGAAAATAATGCCAATCAACTTGTGGTAAACGGCAACGGAATTGAAACGGCTACTCAAGTTGATCTTTCAGTTTCGAATTTGAGTGATATCGTTGGAAATAGTCTGACTTCAGGAACTATTCAGGTTTCTCAACCAATTACAAAAGGCTCAGTAGTAATCAATGAAATTTTGTACGACCCACTTTCTGACAGTGAGGATAATCTTCCCGATCAAACCGAGTACATCGAACTCTACAACACACAGGACTATGCTATTTCTCTGGAAGAAATATTTCTGAATGATGCTCCGGATGAAGACAATGAAGTGAATCGACTTGATCCCATTTCTTCTTTGTTCAAATGGATTCCACCCAAAGGGTATTTTCTCATTTTTTCTGAAGATCAGACTTTTTCTTTTGCTGAAAGCCAGTTGGCGGAATATTTCGGATTAGAATCTCAATCAGATCAGTTTACCATGCAGATAGATCGTTCCAGTTTAAGTTTATCCGCCTCCGGCGATGCGATATTTATTACGGATAGTTCTGGTACTACCATTGATTCCGTGTTTTATGATGAAAGCTGGCAAAATCCCAACCGAGTAAGTGTGGATGGTGTGGCATTGGAAAAAATCAATCCAACCGGGCCAAGTAATGCTGAAACCAATTGGAGTTCAAGTACGGATGTAAGCGGAGGAACGCCTAATCAGGAAAATTCGATTTTTCAAGAGCAAAGTGCTACTCCGGCTAATGTTGGGATATCATTTTCGCCAAATCCTTTCTCTCCCGATGATGATGGTTTTGAAGATTTCTTATCTATAAATTACACGTTGGATGAAGCGGATTATTTGCTCCGAATAAGAATTTACGATCGCTATGGACGAGAAGTTCGTGAGCTTGTTGATGGCAAACCTGCAGGATTTTCCGGAAATTTAATTTGGGATGGATTAACCGATGAAGGCAACAAAAACAGAGTGGGAATTTATATCGTTTTGTTTGAAGCCTATAACAGCGCTGCCGGAAATGATCGAAACTTCAAAGAAACTGTGGTTATTGCGAGGAAGTTTTAGAGGAATTGGGAATAGGTTAATATGTGAATTAGGAATAAGTATTTACCTATACCTAATTCTCGTATTCCTAATTATCAGTTAATCAAATAATTCAGCTTCAACCCACCAAACCAATTAATTCCCGGTGCTGGTTGGTAAAACCTATTTCCGAACGCGTTTATATCGTAACCAAGGCTGTACTGTTGATCTAAGAGATTATCTACACCGGCGTAAATATCCAGATCAAATCTTTGCCCCAAAGTTTGTTTAAAACCGACTCTGCCTTTTACCAAGTGATATGGATCAGAGTAAACAGTGTTCCCATCGGTTAATGGAATTTCATCTGTAAAGTTGTACGAAAGCTGACCATATAAACCAGGGGTTGTTCTGGCTAACAAAGATGTAAAGATGGTATGAGGAGCAACTCCCGGTAATCGGTTATCAGAAAAATCATCTCCGCCTTTCACATAGTTATCATATTTGAAATTATGGAAGGTGTAGGAACTCTGGATTTCTAGTCGGTTTAAAAACTTATTCTCATTATTGATGGCAATCCAGTTTGTAGAAAATTCAAATCCGGTTTGATTGGTACTTCCTGCATTTGCGAATGCTAATGTTCCGTCACGCTGCGACTCAGTGAGTACAATACTTTCCTTCAACTTGAAATAGAAGATAGCCAAATCATAACTGAAAGAACCATTTTTAGTATTTCCACGAGTTCCAATTTCATAATTGATGCCTTTTTCAGGTTCTAGGTTTTCATTTAGCTCGCCATCATTAGTTCGGAATTCTTCCAAAGTTGGTGGAGAAAATCCGGCACTTACACTTGCATGAAGAGTAGTTAGGTCTGTCAATCTTTTCGCGATAGCAATCCTAGGCAAAATAGCAGTTTCAAAATTCTTGGAGACCAAATTCGGATCTACGCCTCCTTCTTTGGTAGCCACCCGATTTATATCATAGCCAACCCTGTTTACACTGATCCCGGTATTAATGAAAATATCTCCGGGAAGATCAATTTCCCCTACCAAATATAAACTTCGGTTTCTTATTTCTATCTCATCTTCAAAATTCAACGAATCCTGAACTCCCATATCAATATCGTAATTCCTTGCATTGTTGTTTCCGAATTGATTTTCAGCACCCAACTTCAACTTCAGATCAGTATCCCCAAAAGTATTTTTGTATTGCACCCATGGACGACTGCCCCAGCTTTTTCTGCTCTCACTCTTATAATCAAAATTAAATGGGTTTTCAAATTTACTGATGTTAGCAAATAAGTTTGTCCCCCCCGACCAATGCTCCGACCAGTCACTTTCCACATTGGCGCCAATAATAAAATCTTCCTGATCGATCGAGGCGTTTTGTTCCACGCTCCCAAACCTTGCCTGAGTTGGATCATCACGAAACTGCTCCAGCGTTAGTCCGCCCGGAATTCCGTAATTTAAATTCGAATACAATGTAGAAATGCTCACCAATGTATTCGAAGGAGTAAATACTTTTATTCCTGTTTCAAAAGTCTGTCTTTCAAAAAATGACTGATCTCTAAATCCATCAGAAACCTGAGAGGAATACTTGTATTGAGTGATCATGTACTCATTTCTGGTATTGTATTCTGCTCCGTATTTGAATAAACCGAAATCGCCAACTGAAGTATCCAAAATACGTTCTGTTTGTGGATTTTTCGGAAAGCTGTTGATCAACAAAACACCTCCGGTTCCCGCTCCATACATACTCCCAGCCGGACCTTTTATCACCTCAACCTGCTTGATATTCTGATTGTTCAATAAATTAAGTGGAGTACTTCCGGATGGCAGCGTCAGAGGAAAGTCATTCCAGTATACTTTCACATTTCTAACTCCGAATGGCGAACGAATTGCACTTCCTCTGATGGAAATCCTGTAGCTTCCCGGAGCCCGTTCATCCATTTTTACTCCGGCAACTGTATTCAGACCATACACTAAAGATTGATCGCTAAGTCCGTTAATACGAGCATTATCTAAATAAGAGATTGAACCCGGTGTTTCCATGATACTTCGGTTTCCACTAAACCCCACAACAGTAATTTCGTCGAGTTTCGCTTTTAGTGTATCAGGCTTGTCCTGCCCAAAAACATTAAATGCGAATGAAGCAATGAGGCAGGTGAAAAAAAATTGTAGATGAATTTTTCTAATCAAAAAAATAAGATTCTATATTAAGGAACAACTTTTGCTGATATTAATGTACGTAATGATATCAGCAAAAGATTTATCCGCTTAAGATAGATGGACTTGAGTCAAAACTCTATTACATTTCCATCACATTCAGTAATAACTTTTAAAACCGCACAGTGAGTACCAGTAAGAACGCACCCATTGGAATTTTCGACTCCGGTATCGGAGGATTAACCGTTGCAAAAGCTGTAGCTAAAGCTTTACCAAACGAGGATATTATCTATTTTGGTGATACAGCAAGGGTTCCCTACGGAATTAAATCGGAAGAAACAGTAAGAGAATACGCTCTGGAGATCACAGATTTTTTACTGTCAAAGGGAGTTAAAATGATTCTGATTGCTTGTAATACAGTTTCTGCTTCCGCAAAAAGGGAGATCCTTCAAGCTACCGGTTCGTTACCGGTTTTAGATGTGATTACCTCCGGAACTGAAATGGCGCTTGCTCAAAAGCCGAATGACCATATTGGAGTAATAGGTACTTTGGCAACAGTAAATTCGAAAGCTTATGAAAAATCGATTCATGCTTTAAACTCCGATATAAAAGTGACTCAACAAGCCTGCCCACTCCTCGTTCCTTTGGCGGAAGAAGGCTGGATTGACAATGAAGTTGCCTTAAAAACCTTACAAAGCTATTTAGCGGTATTCGATACCTCTGACATCAATTCACTGATCTTAGGTTGTACTCACTATCCGTTATTTAAAAAGGCTATCCCTTCCGTATTGAAATCTGATAACATAAAAATCATTGATTCTGCTGACTCTATTGCCCATACCGCAAAAAAAACTTTATCTGAGCTTCATCTTCTGAATGCTGATGGAGGCGATTTCCAGTGTTTCGTTAGTGATCGCCCACAGCGCTTTCAGGAATTAGCTGAACGATTTTTAGGTCGTAAAATATCTAATGTTGTTGTAACGCATCTTTAAAACTAGTTAATCACTTTCTTATGTTGAATGTTCATCTTTTGAATATTGGAGTTGAATATTCTACAGAACCATTTACGCAATTTGACGGCAACTTTATTCAGAAGCCTTATATTTAAACACAAATTTTCTGCGCTATTTTGTGCAGATCAATATTAAATACAATTCTCTTATGAAAAGATTATTCCAATCATTTTTTACGCTGATAATTCTTGTTTCAGTATCCGGCGTAGTTACTGCCCAAAACGGGTTAGAGCTTTACGCTAAAATGGGCGAGCGTGGCTTTGTTAACTTTGAAGGCTCCAGCCTAAATTGGCTACCCGGAAATCTTGGGTATATGGAAACTGAAAAAGCAGATAACGGCAGTACCGTTTTCTATAAAGTAGATCCAAAGTCACAAAAAAGAACACTTCTTTTTGATAACAAAACCACAGATGCATTGATCAGCCAATTCAATGATATGGCTAGTTCAGACATCTCAGAATTGCCTTTCGATCGTTTTGAATTTGTAATGAACGACAAAGCCATCTTCTTTACTCAGGATAAAGTTGATTATGTATTTAATCTGAAAGACAGAAAACTACGCCAGCTATACAAACCCGAAGTGGAGCGACCTCTTTACACTGATGAGTTAATGCGTGGAATGGAAAGAAGTCAGCTTTGGAATGGAACTTATTCTCATGATTATACGAAATTCGCTTACATAAAAGAGTATGACATTTATGTTGTGGATACCAAAACAAAAGAAGAGAAGCGGCTAACTTACGGCAGTGAAGAAAAAATGAATGGTCGCCCGAGTTGGGTATATCCGGAAGAATTCGGACAACGTGATGCCTATTGGTTCTCTCCTGATAATTCAAAAATTTCATATCTGCAATATCAGGAAAAAGATGTACACCAATTTCCTATTGTTCATGAACTGACTTTCGAAGCAGGACTTGAGCAAATGCGCTATCCTAAAGCCGGAGAAACCAATCCAACAGTCAATCTTTTTATTGTTGATATTGCAACAGGAGATATCGAACAAGTGCCTACAAACAGTGATCCCGATACGTACATCGTTCGTCCGATCTGGAGAAATGATGGCAGTGAACTAACATTCCGTCGTTTGAACAGGAAACAGGATCATCTTGAACTGCTTGCTTATGATATCAAGACCAAAGAAGTACGTACAATACTTGAAGAAAAAGAAGATGCATATATCAATCTCCATGATAATTTTATTCAGTTAGATGATAACAAGACATTTATCTGGACTTCTGAAGTAAGCGGATACAACCATATTTATCACTATGATTTCAGCGGTGCTTTGATCAATCAAATTACAAAAGGAGATTTCCCGGTTGGGAATATTGAGAATGTAGATCAAGATGATAAGAAAATTTATTTCACTGCTTACCAAAATATGGGATTAGACAGTTATTTCTATTCTATTGGCATGAATGGAAAGAGTATGAAAAAACTTTCTAATGGCGACGGCCGACATAGTGTAAGCATGAATGACGCGGGCGAGTATTATGTATGCACTCACTCTTCTTTTGACTCTCCATATGAAGCGAATCTTTATGACGACAACGGAAAAATGATTCGTAACGTTATGAAAGCAGATGTCAGCAAAGTAAAGGATGCCGGACTTGAAAAACCGGAATTTACAACGATGATGGCTGCTGATGGAAAAACAGAACTTCCTGTTCTTGTTTATAAACCGAAAGATTTTGATCCGTCTAAAAAACATCCTGTTTTACTTCCGCTTTATGGTGGTCCGGGATATCAGGATGTAACAAACACCTACAAAACTAACGATGGCTATCAAAGAATGGCACAGCTAGGGTTTATTGTAGTTCGTGCAAATTACAGAGGTTCAGGAAATCGAGGAAAAGAGTTTCAGACACTTCATTATGGAAGGCTCGGAACCTTAGAAATTGATGATTATGCCGCAGTAATTGAACAGATCACCGAGCGTGATTATGCCGATGGAGATCGAGTTGGAGTATATGGTCATTCTTATGGTGGTTATGCTACTTCTCTGCTAATGCTACGTTACCCTGACATCTTCCATGTTGGCGTTTCTGGCGCTCCCGTGACAGATTGGAGAAGTTATGACACTATTTACACGGAACGCTATATGAACACACCTCAGGCCAATAAGGAAGGATACGATGTTGGCTCAGCTATGACATACGCAGATCAATTAAAAGGAAAGCTTTTACTCATTCATGGCTCGGTTGATAATAACGTACATCCTGCGAATACAACAATGTTGGTTGATGCTCTTATCAAAGCTGATAAAAACTTTGACTTGATGATGTATCCCGGAAACAGACACGGAATAAGAGGTGCTCATGTTCGTCATTATCAAAAGCTTCGCCTCCAGCATTTGATCTCAAACCTAAATCCTGATATTAAAGGACAAGGTGAAGTTGATTTTGATCTGATTTGGGAGAATTGATTCCTATCTAAAAGCCAATAATCCTGCCAGAGCTTAAAACTCTGACAGGATTATTATCATAAAGGAATTTTTAAAAAAGAAAACCTTTCCCAATCATGGCAACCAGCACCAGCCTCAATCTAAGCGCCCGGCTTAGACTTCTTTAAAAGAAAAAGAGTAATCCCAACAAAAAGCTCCCGGCATTTCTGAACGGGTCTTTCCAATTTCAAAATTCGAAGTTCATCTGGTCCTACCAAAGAAACCTGATGGAAAACTATTATCTAACCGATTAAATAATTGATACAAAACTTAACGTTGAAAAAAAGATAAAATGTGATTAAATACCATAAATCATTAATTCTATATGAGTAAAAAAAATCAACTATTATTGTTTGCCTTAAACCTGATACTATTTTCACATTTTTTATGCGGTGATATTATTGGTCAAGAAAAGCCATCTGTAACCTTCGAAAAAGTTTCAACAATCGAAGGAGATGATGAAAACTTTATTCGCTCCCCGATAGAAATGTTTGCCCACAATGACCTTGTATATATAGCTGATATGTCAGATATGAAAATTAAAATTTTTAAAGTGAGCGGGGATTTTGTACGATCTTTCGGTAACAGAGGAAGAGGACCGGGAGAGTTCCAACACTTTACTAAACTTTGGCTCAACCAGGATAACAATCTTGTAGTAGTGGATTTTTTTAATAGTAAAATGGCATTTTTCAACACAACAGGAGAATTTATATCTGAAAAAAAATTCAATAGTGGTAAAATTCAATGGCCCAGACATTTTGAAATAGTAAATGAAGAACAAACGTTGGTTAAGTATTCAATAAAACCGGACTCGAAGAAAGTTTTTCATATTTGGGACAAGAACTTTACTAGTATCGATTATGAATTTTCATTACCTGAGGATTTAGAATATGATGGTTTTGTGAGGGAAGTAACTTTAGCACTGCGCCCAGGAGCCTCCACCATTCTGAATGGACAGTTATTTCATGCGCCTTACTTTTATGAAGGTAAAATCTATACAACAGAATTATCAAAAGAAAATACTCCAAGAATATGGACTGCCCTTGAAGGATATGCTACGGAAGGTGCTTCTTACCGAGAATTGAGAACTAATGAAGCTCTGCAAAATGATGATCAGGAAAGAGTCTATGATTACCAAATTAATTCAAGTGGCCGAAGCATTGCCTATAGATTATATAATGGTACAAACGCTTTGTTTACTACCAAAAATGGTCACATTGCGCACCTATTCGAAATAACAGATGGCGATCAAAAGAGACAAGGTGTACAAGTTTTTTCTTCAAACGGAGAAGTACTGGGGCATACATTTTACAACTCAAAAAGATTGCGTGACGACTTATATACATTGATTTGGGATAATCCTAAAACAATGGATGAGAAAAATAGAGTGTATTCATTTGATTTCCGAGGTGAGGACCCGGTAATTAATGTCTATCAATTAAGTGTAAAGTGATATTCAACAAAAAACCCCAACCATTTCTGATCGGGGTTTCACTTCAATGTTCGAAGTTCATCTGTTCGATGTTACTCTTATTTCATATCCACCGTTTTGAACTCTTTAAATGGACTAAAGTTTGCCTCTTCCATCTTTTGTTGATAAGCAGGCCAGTCTTCGGTAAAGAAAGCATTGATCTTAGTGATCGCTTTTTCCACTTCTTCTTCTGCCAATCTTACCAGATTTTGCTCAGTTTTCCCCGGTCCATCGTAATCGTTACCTAAATAACGGAATGGAGCAAAAATAGCTTGCATCGTAGTTGGCTCAGGATTTCTCGTTATGCCTTGTCGATCATCCGGTTCTCCAAATACCATATTCATAAGATTTTCAATTTTCTTTTTGATCTCCTTATTCGCTTCATTGATCTCTTTCAACTCTTCCTTATCACGGGTATCCGCTTTGGCAAGAGCTTCCTGAGTTTCTACGATTTCTTCTGCATCAATCAATTGATCGGTAGCTTCACCAAGCTTAGCACTTAATTGAGAAATATCATCTCTTAACTGAGCTGATTTTCTAAGTGCGGCCATTGTGACTTCAATTCTTGGATCACTCATCACTTTTACTGTAGTCGAGTCAGAAAAATCACCGTAGGTAAACTTCACTTTATAGGTGCCGGGAAGAACATCTCCACCAGAAGGTTCAGGGGCATTTGGTCTTGCTTTACGGCGACTTGCTCCACGTAAACCTGCTCTATCCATTCCCCAAGAAGTTCGATTAATTCCATCATGCTCAGGAGTTCGATCAAAAGTTCTGATCTTTTCACCAGACATGTTGAAAACTTCTATCGTGACTTTTTCTTTTTTGTCTGATTTTTTCATTTCCTTTTCGTCACCTTCTCCATCCTTCTTCAACATTTCGCTGTTTACAGAATAGGTAAGTCGAGCTCCATTAGGACGGTTATCCCCGGAAAAAACTCCGTCAGCTGAAAAACGCATTCCTCGAGCTTGGCGCCAGTTTGCCTGATAAGCATCAGGAGCCTGAAATACTCGGATTGCTTTTTCAAGTTGATCTGCTCCATTTTTTGCAAGATCTCTCAAAGGACGAATATCATCTAATACCCAAAAAGCACGGCCAAATGTTCCGATTACAAGATCATGCTCACGTGGATGAATTACCATATCATAAGTGGATACGGTTGGATATCCGTTGGTCCATTTCGTCCAGTTTTTACCTCCATCAACGGTAACATATAAACCAAGTTCAGTTCCAACAAACATCAACTTTGGTTCCATTGGATCCTGAACGAAAGATAGTGCATATCCTTCCATGCCTTTATCTTTGGCTATGTTGGTCCATTTTTTGCCATAATCATTAGTGTGCATTACATACGTTCCCCAATCATCTCGCCGATAATTGTTTATTACAGCTACTGCTTCCCCGGCATTAAATTTTGACGCCTTTACCTGAGATACCCAGCTTCCTGAAGGAACACCTTTCACATTTTTAGTAAGATCTGTCCAACTTTCGCCACCATTTCTGGTGATGTGAATTTTTCCGTCATCGGTACCAACCCAAATCAATCCGTCTTCAAGAGGACTTGGTTCAATAGAAAGAATAGTAGTAAAGTTTTCAGCACCAGTAGCATCCTTTGTAATACCACCGCTTTCATGTTGCTGCTGTTTGGTCGTATCATTGGTTGTAAGATCAGGAGATATAATAGTCCAGGACTCTCCACGGTCAGTACTTTTGTGAACGTGTTGTGAGCCAAAATAAATGGTCTTATCATCAAAATGGTCGAAATTAACTGCTGAATTCCAGTTAAACCGTAATTCATCTCCGTCAGGGTGAGTTGGTCGAACAAAACGACCGGTTCCTGTTTCAAGATCGACTCGTCCAATATTTCCTTGCTGTGACATTGCAAAAACGTAACGATCATCACTTTGGTCCATAGTTACATCAAAACCATCACCGAAGTAAAGTTCTTCCCAATAGGCATTTCTGATTCCACCGGATCTCCACACATAGGCAGGACCTTGCCATGAACCGTTATCTTGCATTCCTCCATAAATGTTATAAGGAATTCTATTATCTACATTTACGTGATAAAATTGACCTACAGGAATATTATTAATAAATCTCCAACTATCTCCACCATCATAGGTAATATTTAAACCTCCGTCATTTCCATCGATCATAAAACCTGGATTATCATGGCTTAACCAAAATGCATGATGGTCAGGATGTACCCAGTTGTAGTATGGATAGAGACTTTCAAATGAACGAGCCCCATCTGTACTTTTAGAAATGTACGTGTAAATACTATACACCGTGTTTTCATTAAAAGGGTCAACGTAGATTTCAGCGTAATAAAATGGTCGGTTACCAACTTCTCCGTCTTTTTCTACGGTTTGGCGAAGCTCCCAGGAATATCCTCCATCATCAGAACGATAAATTGCATTTTCTTTTGATTCCACATGCGCATAAACAACATCTGTATTACTTGGAGCAATGGCGATTCCCATTCTTCCAAGTTCACCCTCCGGAAATCCATCATCAGAAGTAACTTCTTCCCAGTTTTCTCCTCCGTCAATAGTCATGTATAAACCCGACCCTTCACCACCTGATTCAAAGAACCATGGCCATCTTCTAAACTCCCACATCGCAGCAAAAATCTTGTTTGGGTTGCTCGGATCCATAACCATATCACCGATACCGGTTCTTGTATTTATATACAGGATTTTTTCCCAGGTTTTACCACCGTCAGTAGTTTTAAAAACTCCTCGATCTTCTGTATCACCCCATGCAGAGCCCTGAGCTCCAACATAAACAACATCAGGGTTTTCAGGATGAACAATAACACGGTGAATATTTCGTGTTCCTTCTAAACCCATTAATTCGAACGAGCGGCCGCCGTCAATACTTTTATAAACACCCGCGCCACTGCTTTGGCTGTTTCTTGGATTTCCTTCTCCTGTACCAACCCAGATAATACTTGGGTTTTTTTGATGGATATCTATTGCACCAATTGATGCTGCACCGTACTCGTCAAAAATGGGTTCCCATTTAATTCCACCACTTTCTGACTTCCATACTCCGCCTGAAGCAGAACCTACATACATTATATCGTTATTGGCTTGTCCTACATCGATAGCGGTAATTCTACCACTCATCCCGGCCGGTCCAACATTTCTTGGCTCCATACCTTTCAGAAGATCCATGTCCAGTTGCTGTGCCTGTACTGTAGAGCTTCCAATTATCATAGATAAAACCATTACAAAGCTAATCGTAAATAATTTTTTCATATTTCTTTTTTTTAGTTGTTATAAAAAAGGGCAGCACATGGCTACCCTTTAAATTAGTGAAGTATTTTTTAGTCGTTGCCGTCTAGAATTTCATCTATTCTGGCACGAGCATCTTCAAAATGATTTTTTGTATCTCTATTTAAAGATCTCCCTGCTAACGCACTGTTAATATCTCTTTTGAGAATTTCGAGTTCGTTTCTTACAACAGGACGAATGTCAGATTGGCTCACATCTACAGATCGAGCAAAGAATCCTGAAGGTTCGCTATTCAGAAGGTTATCCATCGCCTCTAAATATGCTCTTTGTAAATGACGTCTGTGGATGTCTACATTATTTTTTCCTCTGGCTTCAGACCAAACTCCGTTTCTCACCTCATCCATCATTTCAGTTAACGTGTAAGTATTACCACTGGCACGTGTTTCAGCTTCTACCAAACGACCTAATCGATCAGGACGCATTAAGTTGTTCAACACTCCTGCTTGTGCTCCACGGAATGTTTCAACAGCAGTAGATTGGTTAACCCTATCAAGAATATCTTTGTTGAATGCCCATGTTGGACTTGAGAATGCATGCTTATTCAAGAAATCCATTGCTCTTCGTTGGTCTGATTCAGACACAACTTCGTAAACAACTCCATCTTGCTCATACGTTTTGTACGTTTGATACACACCACCTACATATGTAGTTACGTGTCCCATATAACGTCTCCACTGGCCAAGAACATTAGAGTATAATTCTGAAAGATCAGAAAACTCTTCGCCGTCTTTTTCTACCCAGTCGATTAGATTTTCAGTAATTACCTGAAGGTTAGCTAATCCAAGTTCACTAGCTTCCATAGCATCATCTCCGATAGCTTCTGTTTGTGAACGAGGATCTGCACCGTTTGAGTAACCAAACCAATACAAAGGATCATCTCCATTATCTACGATCCATTCATTAAGCTTTTCATTTTCATCATCAGGACTTTCGATATCCGGGAACCAAGTATAACCCCACTTGATCGACCATTTGTCGTACTCACCAATTTGTGGGTAATATTGAGTTACTCCGTCACCAGGCTGTGCAATATAATTGAATCGCGCATAATCCATGATTGAAGGTGCCGTTCCATGAGTTGAAGTAAACTCAGGATCACGCAATTGCTCAACAGTATATCCAGGACTTGAACCCATGTTATGTGGCAAACCTAAAGTATGACCGACTTCATGAGCCATTACGAAACGAAGCATGTCACCCATAATCTGGTCAGACATTTTAACGTTTCTTGCATCAGGATTTGATGCCGCAGTTTGAATGAAGTACCAGTTTCTCAACAAGTTTTGAATATTGTGGTACCAAAGAATATCACTTTCCAGAATTTGACCTGTTCTTGGATCATGAACATGTGGTCCCTGTGCATTCTGAATTGGATTTGTGATGTAGCGCATTACAGAATAACGTACATCTTCCGGTGAAAACTCAGGATCTTCTTCCGGAGTAGGAGCTTCTTTACCTATAATAGCATTTTTAAAACCAGCCGCTTCAAAAGCAACTTGCCAGTCTTCAATACCTTTAATCAAATGACTTCTCCATTTTTCTGGAGTAGCAGGATCTAAATAATATATAATAGGATCAACCGGCTCTACTAATTCGCCTCTTAAATATGCGGCTTTATCTTTCGGCACTAACTGATAACGTGTAATAAAGCGATTTGTAGCAGCTCTGTGTTCTTCTGAACTGTAATCATATTGGCCAATAGAAAAATAACCAACTCGCTGATCCCAATTTCTTGGCTGAGCAGGCTCTTCAGGAAGAAGAATCATAGATTGATTCATTTCCAAGGAGATAGTATTTGTAGATCCGTTATCAGGTGGACTTGCTGCATCGTAAGTTAATACATGTCTTACTTCAATGTTCTCCGGGTAGCTGGAAACTTTTTCAACAAATGAACGACTTCCGTCTAATCTTCGAACCTGAAAGTTTCTTCGTTGAAACCCACTTAAGCCACTTATTAGAGCAACATCTGAAGTATAAAGGCTTGTTACATCTACTACAATACCTGTTGTATCTTCATTATTAGCCTCGATTTTGAAAGAATAAACAACAGGCTCAAAGTTATTATTCTTTACAGATTTATAAATCGGATCATCTTCATTTGCAACACTAGAATACGAAACATGACGAAGAAGAATGTTGTTATCTTTTCTTTGCCATCTAACAACTTGTTGGCCTCGAGCTTTTTGACCTGCACCACCAAAACTTAAGTTTTGCACAGAACCTGCTACACGACTTACGAGTAACATTTCTCTTTCCAACATTTCGTTTGGAATCTCGAAGTAATACTTGTCTTCTACTTTATGCACATCAAACAAACCTTCGTCTGTTTTTGCATCTTTTGTAATTACTTCACTGAATTTTTTCAGATCACCTTTCTTGGCAGGTGGTTTTTTTGTTGCTGCTGAGGAACTCCCTGATTTTGTAGCTGCCCCGGAAGACTTACAACCGGAAACAATGAGCACAAAACATAGAGAAAGGGCAAAAAAACGACCCATTAACTTGATACCGTAGTTCATTTCTTAATTATTTATTTAAAATTTCAAAAGTAAGATAAGGTGAGACTAAGATAGGAGGTAATCAAGTGGAAATTTACAACTGGTGTAAAAAGAATTTAACCAGATAAAGTCAACGTAATGGAGAATTTACTCTCCAAAATTTTAATCATGTTTCATTTTTACTCATTTTTCAGCTTATCAAGCTACCTCAAATATTGCCTGAACCATGCACCGGTATGATCTACTAGTTCTTTAAAAGTGGGTGGAAAGAATTCATCTTTGAACGGATGTGCTGCACCAAATGTGTGTCCTGCTTTTGCTATAAGCCTTAATTCTTTTTCTTTTGATCCACAAGCTATTTCTAATTCTTCTGAATTTGATTGGTGAACATCTTCATCTTCTCTGCCATGAATAAACAGACTAGGTATTACAAGTTCTTTCACTCTCCTAAGTGCTATTAATCTGCCAGCATTCGCTTTCGTATCTTCATACCAAATCTTATCTACTTTCATATCCTGACCGGTACGACTGTTTTTATAGATCGTGTGCCCTTTTTCCTCCCAATCTGATACTTCTTTTTCACTAAACCGATCTAAGTAATCTGCAACAGCTGCCCATGTTACCAAACACTTAATAGATTCGTATTCTGCCGCTGCTGCAACCGCTGTATGTCCACCTCTTGAATGCCCAACAATACCTATTGAATCAGTATTCAAATGAGAATGAGAGTCACTAATCTCCCCTTTCTGAAGTGCTTTTATAATCAATCCAACTTCATCCAGATCTTTAGAGAGTGTAGATTTTTGGAAAAGGTCTAATCGCTCATAGTTAGTTCTTCCGTTTCCAATTCCATTATGTGAGAAGTTAATTGCAAGAACTCCAAATCCATGCCTTGCCATATCTTCACAGGCATCCGGAAATGGACCCCAATCTTTAAATCCTTTAAAGCCATGTAGAAATATGATGACGGGGAAGTCTTTTCTCGTACCACTTATTGGTGAATAGAGATCGTATTTTATTGGAAGTTCTTCTTCCGTTAAAATTTGACCTGATGAGATTGACAGATTATCATATTCCATTGTAGCTAGTTCTTTTTAAAATCTAAAGTTTCTAATTTTACGAGCTCCCGAATGTTATTTACTTCTTTTTGTCTCAGGTAACGCCACCTACCCATTTTAACTCCTTTCAAATTCATGCCCGCGTATTCAATACGTTTAAGTTTAGTGACCTCCGTTCCAAAATGTTCCACCATTCTGCGGATTAACCGGTTCCTTCCTTCAAAAACAGAAATTTGAAAAATCTTGGGCGCATCCATAAACCGTTTTACATTGTTTCCTTTGGCTTCTCCATCTTCTAAAGGAATTCCCGTTTTGAACATGCCTAACTCTTCATCCGACAAGATTCGTTCCGTCTCTACTTCGTAAGTCTTTCTGACACTATAACTTGGATGCATTAACCGATGCGCTAAGTCTCCATCATTAGTCAAAATCAATAACCCGGTAGTATTTCTGTCTAATCTTCCAACAGGGTATACCCTTGCTCCCGTTGCATTTTCAACCTCGTCCAGCACAGTATTTCTACCTTTTTCATCATCCGTGGTTGTGATGGTATTTTTTGGTTTGTTTAAAAGCAGATATACAAATGGCTCTAGTTGAAGTTTTTGACCGTCAACTTCGATCAAATCCTGGCGACGAACTTTAGTACCCATCTCGGTAATAGTAGTGCCATTTACTTTCACTAATCCATCAGCGATATATTTATCAGCTTCCCTTCGGCTACATAAACCCGCATGTGCAATGAATTTATTAATTCGGATTTCTTCTTCTTGTGAATAATTCTGATCTACAAGATTTGGCGAAGTACCTGACTTTTTTTTCTTATTGTTACCCTTATTTCCTTTGGCTGGTCCTCGCCCTGACTTTCTATTCATTATTCCTCTTCATTTTTTAAATCATTTTCTTGTTCATCTTCTTCATCTTGACCATTCTCTTCTTCCAAACCTAGAGAGTTATTCTGTGAATCCTCTTCCTGATCTGTATCTTCTTTAATTTCTATTGAACCATCTTCCTCTTCTTCCATGATCATAGACTGCTCTAATAATAATTGACGATGCTCGGCCATATCATCGTCTTTAAGAATCTCATCTATTTCTCTAGGCTTCGGTAATTCATCTACAGAATTAATTCCAAAATGGCGCAAAAAGTGTGATGTTGTAGTATAAAGCAATGGTTTACCTGGACTATCTGATCTTCCGGAAACTTCGATCAACGCTTTCTCCATTAATTGACGTAAAATATATCCTGAATCAACGCCTCTAATCTGATCTACTTCAGGTTTTGTGATCGGTTGTTTATATGCCACAATTGCTAAGCTTTCAATTGCCGATTGAGATAGTTTCCTATATGCGTTTTCATGCTGAAAAATACTCAACCAGTAGTGAAATTTCTTCTGGGTTACGAATGTATATCCCTTAGCAATTCTTTCAATTCTGAAACTAAGTCCATTCTCATCATATCGTGCATTAAGTTTATCTACAAAATCGCTCACTGTATCTTCAGATATTTCAATCTGCTCTTCATTTTCAACAATGATAGATTTAATCTTTTGGCCCGAAAGCGGTTCTTCACTAGCAAAAATCAACGCTTCTATTACCGAAGATAATCTCGTTCCGTCTACAAATTGATAATCGTTTTTCATTTAATTAACCACTAACCACAGAGGGCACAAAGTTATTGAGGATTCTTTTTTTCGATATAATTCTATGAGCTAATCACTCGCTTAATTCCAAATTTAAGATACTTAACATTGAAGTTTATTATAAACCCAACTTGAAATCTCCCATTTTCAAATAACTCAATATTTGTGCCATATGAATGTTACTGATTTCATCAACAACTAGTTTATCTTCAACCAACAAATCTATTCTATATCCACAATCTAATTCAAGCCTTTTGAATTTAACAGGCATTGACTTTTCTTTTTCTACTTTCAATCCTTTTTCAGCTAAAGCATAAAATAAACATGCTTGATAAGCAGTCTCTAAAAGTCTTGGTCCTAGTTCTTTATGTACCTCTATTGCTTCACCAATAATCATTTTAGATAACTTGTTAAGTTCTTCCATAGTAAATTCTGTGGTTAATCACTCCAAATCCTTAACTATAAAAAAACCATCGTCTCCTTGTGCCTGATACAAAGGCATTAAAATATACCCATCTGTCTGAGCTTCAATTCTGCCCATTCTATCGTTAGCCAGCCAATCTCCTTTTTTAACCCTATCGAAATTTTTAAATCCTTTTCGCATCAAAAAATCATCATCTTTTTCGATAATATGCTTGTAAATAAATTCTACTTTCTTTGGGAGGCCTTCCGTTTGCTGTGCCAGAAAATCATGATAAGGATTATAATCCGGAATATCGGAAATATCTAAACATCCTGAAGCGATCAATAGCGAGTAAATTCCTGCTGTTGCATTAAACTCTGCGCTTTCGCTAAAATGCATTCCGGCTTCAAATGCGAATCCAATATTCCCAGTGTTTTGAATGTATTTCAATGCCGTACCATGAAGTGCCTTTTCGATTCCGAATATCAACGGCACATTTAGTTTACTAAGCAGATCCACATTTTTCTTTTCTCTGGAACTGATTGCAAACAATCCTGTTTCTGCTGAAAAAGTATGAAGATCTGCAAAAATTACAGGTTGGCATTTATTCTCATCAAGTATGATAGGATCTATTATTTCCAATACTGCTTTTGTCTCCCTACGTTCGGCAGTCAGAACATCATCCATTGAAGTTCTCCTAATTTTGTCCAATATGGATGTAAACCAAATACGATTCATGTCTTCATCAATAAATCGCTCTCCTTTACTTAAAGCTTCAAGATTGCCTCTTATCCCAATAAAAGTACCTTTAAATTTCTTTCCTAATCCTTCAATTTTTTCAAGAACATGCTCAATAGCTTTGATGCTTGTTGGCTCATTTCCGTGAATTCCGGCAAGCGCTATTATGGTAGGCCCGGCTTTTTGTCCTTCAATTTTTCCGATTATACGATCTTTATACAAAATCGAGTTTATTTTCCCTGATTTATTTTCAGCCAATATTTCCAATCAACCTTCCTTTTTGTCCTTGTTTTCTTTTGCAAGCGCTTTGATCAATCTTCTACTGATATTTAAAAAATTATCTTCTGTAATAATTCCAACTAAGCGACTATTCTTCACTACAGGTAAACACCCAATTTGTTGATCCTGCATAATTTCCATTGCTTCAATGATTGAAGCCTCCGGATGAATCGTAATTGGGTTATCAATCATAATATCTTCAATAGCATGACTTTTGTATTCACCTTCCTCATTAACGGCTTTTGAATATTCTCTTAACACCATCCGCATTGAAACCAATCCAACTAAATGTTTTTGGTCATCCTCAATGGGGATGTATCTGATTCTTCTCCAATCCAATAAATTTGAAGCAAATTCGATCAGATCATCTTTACGTGCTGTAAACAAATCCGTTGTCATAAATTCTTCAACAAGCAACGTCGAAGGTTTCCAGAAAGCAACATCTTCTACTCTGGCTAATCCCCATTTGTGAACAGGTTCTCCCTTCTGCTGATTTTTTGCCATTGCGCCGGTTATAGTCGACAGTGTCTGTTCACGGTTGTTTTCTTTGATTAGTTTTCCATAGGATTTTACCACCCAATATGCTCCTGTTTGAGCGCTTTCTACACGATCTTCGATCACACTTAAATAAGTATCAATATCTGATTTAGTGATATTTACTTTTTCAAGCCCGGCTCGTGCTATGGGTAACAGTTCTTCTTTGATAAGATCACGAGCAGTTACTTTTCTGTCGTCAGTCCAGATAAACTTAGTATCTAAGCCCATTTTTGAAGCCGCAAAAAAGTTCAATCGAGCGTTGTCAAAATCCAACACTTTGGTTATATCCGGGTAAGCATCTTCCATCCCGTTCATCAATCCTAACCAGAAAGCAGTATTCGCAATTTCATCTACAACAGTTGGTCCTGATGGGAGTACCCGATTCTCAATTCTTAAATGGGGTTTTCCTCCTCCGATTCCATAGCAAGGTCTGTTCCATCTATAAACTGTTCCGTTATGAACGTTCAAAGCCATCAATTTTGGAGGAACACCATTCTTTAACATTTCCTCGGCATTTTCTTCCAGATTAGAACTCAACAAAACTCTATATCTTGAAATATCTTCTTTATAAATATCTAAAATACTTCCCTTCAACCAATCTGACCCAAACGTAACTCTTGGAAGCGTATCTCTTAAATGATCTCCAACTCCACGAGTATCTACTGATTGATGAAAAAGGGCGATGCGTGTTTCAGCCCATAATCGCTTTCCCAGCAAAATTGGAGAATTTACAGCGCTCGCTAAAACCGGACCCGCTATTGCTTGAGCAATATTATATTTAGAAACAAACTCATTGGGTTTAATCTGCAAATGTACCTGAAAGCCTGTATTACAACCTTCCAAAAGTGGCGTGTCAAACTTCATGAGAAGTTCGTCCATTCCCTGAATTCGAATCTCATATTCTTTCCCGCGCATATTATCAATTGCGTCGCATAGTGCTTTATAGCGAGGAAGTGGTGTTAGGTTTTCTATAGCTACATCAGACTTGCGAATAGTTGGTAAAATCCCGGTTAACAGAACATCACCGCCTAATCCTTGAACCGTTTTGCGAACATATTCTACTTCTCTCTGCAGGTTCTCTTCTAACTTTGACAAGCAATTATCTTTGAATTCAAGTGGTTCAAGATTGATCTCAATATTGAACTTGGCGATCTCGGTGGTGTAATTTCCCTCGCCCAGCGCATCCATCACCTCCATCGCATTGGGCATGGCTTTTCCATGTTCGTCAATGAGACAAAGTTCCTGCTCCGCACCTATTCTTATTACGTCGGTTTCAAACCAGTCATCTTCCAGCATTTTCTCAAGAGCACGTGCATCTTTCAGCACATTCTTCATGAACTTTTGAACATCCTCATTACTCTTTGCAAGTTTTACTCTTTCTTCGCCCATACTTTCTTCGCTTAAGTTTATTGCAGCCCCTAAATACTAACTTTATTAGCCGTTATGCAAGTTTAATAAGTAATTAAGTTTTTAGTAAACCCTCGTTCAATCCTGACAGGTTAGTTCATTGCGTCTTTGTAGTTAAATTTTATCATTCGAAACATGACGGGTTTAAATAATTAATTAAATGATTATATTGACTATAAGTCAAATTCTAAAGCATGAATAAATTAATTCTCCCTACCTTCTTATTATTATTTGCTAGTTGTGATTGGACGATAACTGATGATGACCCACCCGTGGAATTTGTCACGGAGATTCTTGAAGTAAAAGTATCGCCCAACCCGGTAAAACTTGGTGAAATGGTCACTTTTACGTGCGTGGTTAAAGACAGTACCGATCCTAATTTAGAATTCAATTGGGCTGTTTCCGGTTATCAAGGAGTAATGAAAACACTAGAAAACACAATTACTATTGAAGCCAGAACTTTAGGCGCAAATGGTGGATCCATAGTTATATTTGATACGGATGGGGATGACAACTCTGTTACCACTACTTTTGAGTATCAGGTGATAGAATGAGTTCTTTTGAAGCTAAGCTATATTTTTGGTCTGAATAGAAAAGATATGAAAACACTCGCTTTTTTATTACTGTTATTATTTACCAACTGTAGTTGGGTGATTAATGAAGAAGAACCACCCGTGGAATTTGTCACGGAGATTCTTGAAGTAAAAGTATCACCCAACCCGGTAAAACTGGGAGAAATGGTCACATTTACCTGCATAGTTAAAGATAGTACCAATGCTAATTTAGAGTTTATTTGGTTCTTATCTGGTTATCAAAATTCTATTCGTACTAGGGATAATCATATTACCATTGAAGCTAGAGTACTTGGTAAAAATTCAGATACGTTATTAATAACGAGTGACTCTCTTGGATCGAAAACTAATGTAACGGCTAACTTCGAATACAGTGTTGTAGAGTAAAATAAAATTTAGAAGGTTGTAACAAAATTATTATGAATAAATATATATGGGGCCTCATTGGAATTTCTTGTTTCTTATTTCATGGTCTGGTCTTCGGGCAAGTCCAATTCAACAACTACCCGGACAATAAAAAGAATACCCGGTTTGGAAGTTCTGATCGTTTTAACATTGTTCGACCGAGCTTATCAATTCGTAGTTTTGACTCTGACGGTTTTGCTGATCAGGGAGATTATAGAAGGGGATTAAAACAAATTCTTGAACTGATTTATGGAACTAATCCTAATTCAGAATTACAAGCATATTCTTAAATGCTCAGAATCTAGTTTTCAGCTCAAATCCAAGTACCCGTGAAAATTATGAACTAAATGGAACAATACTTGAATCTCTCGCATATGAATCTTTGGTGAGTTATATACTCAAAAAAACGAATACAAGTTCTGTATATAATAACATTGTAAATACCACAGATCTCAGAGATTTTAGTAGTGTGTATTCTACTTTCAAAACCCGTCTTACCAACACCGATTTGTATTTCGATAGAAATATTGAAGAGGACGGAGTCAAATATGCCAAACTTATTGCCAGCATGGCACGCGTTTGGGATTTATATTTTGCACTGGAGAATGCCTTCGAAAAATATGAACTCGCTGAGTGGAATAATGAAAATTCAACCACATTACTTACTAAAAGTGTTCGCAATCAACTAATTGCAGATTACGAAGCATTTATTGTAGAAGCACGCTACTGGGTAACAGATGCCGGCGGGCTTGCAGGGTTTGGTAATGCTGTGCCAGACAGAGCACAGGCTGGAAACTGGCCGGCAAAAGCTTATGCTGCGTTTGGCTATGCTGCGTTGGGAAGTCATAACAGGTTTTATCCCGATACTACTGACTTACGGTATAACAGCTATGAAGAATTTATAAACAGAGGTATTAAAGCTTCCGGGGCTAAAGTGGGTTCATTTACCAACAGAAGAGAATTCTATTGGATGCACCAAACTACAGGTGTAAACTCAAATGATATTGAAGATAATTATTGGGCAGAAGGTCCCTTTTACTTTAATTATTCCTTGTATGAAATAATCCCTTTTTGGCATGCTTTACGTGGCACTGGTAATTTATATACCTATTTTAATGGAATAAAATATAATGAAGACCCTTTTCATAGTATCAATAAAAACAAACCATTGCTATGGCTTGCTGAATTAGCAACTCCGGAAGGCATGACTGCACCTTTGGATGACGGTAAGCAACAACGTATGCTTTCATCTTCTATGCTAAAATGGAGTGCTGATTATGGACTTGAAGAAACCGGTAAGAAATTCAGCTATATAAATTCTAAATCAGGCTCTAGTAATGATTTCAAGTTATTGGAACTTGCAATTCCCAGAGCAAGCTCTTCTTCTTCTCCAAGTCTTTTTTATGGAAATGATAGTCCAGATGTTTCTGTGGAAAACTGGAAAACTGCTCAAATTGTTAGATCCACTGATTTAAAAACCTTTGTTCTTATGAATGGTGAAAAAAGCTATGCCAAAACTTCTGGTGAAGGACATGAACAGCCTGACCAACTTCAGTTATTATTTTATAAAGGCGCAGAATCTTTTCTTATGGATGCAGGTTATGATAGAGGGCAAGTTATGCATAATGACAAAAGAAACAGGTATAATGTACATAATGTAATGACCATGAATTATTCCTATCGTGACGAAGCTTGGCCTGTAAAATATACTAACTATGAAAACAGAGGCGGCATGGAAAGCCCTTTTCTTGATCCGGATATTATAACGGGCAGAAAAAAAGTATTACACCCAGATGTAACAGACTTTTATAAAAGTAAAGTTAATAATGAGGATAAGGTTCTGTTACTTCAAGGAAAAGTTCAATTGCGACGCCCTGAACCAGGAAGAGATTGGAGTTCAAATGAACAGCATGGGCAAGAAAGTGTAAGAGCAGATTATTTCCGTAAAGTTATTGTCGTAAAAGATGCCCAAGACAACATAGATTATATAGTTGACTTTAATACTGCTGAGCATACCGCAGGCGGCTGGCATGAATATATTATGAGGTATCATTTTCCAAAACAACATCCGCTCGTAGAAAATCATGTAAATAATTTTGCTGGTGCAACTCATGTAATAGGAAGTTGGCGACAATTTAATACCCCGACAGAAACTTTTTACTTTTATGTTAATGCTGTAGAACACAGTGACCCTATTCAAATTACAGAAATTACAGATAGTGATATTTTCTTCGAAGAATATGAAAGTAGCGAAGTAGATAAATTTGCCTATAAAGCGGAAATAGCCGCTAATTTACCCCATTTTAATACAATGGGGATATTTACTGGGCAATCTGAAAATTCAACTAATTCACCATACAGGTTAATATTTGATGGGCAAACATCCGAAAAGCCTTATCAGGCATGGGCACTACGGCATGATTCAAATACAATAGATGTTATTTTTATGAGATCGAAAATGGACTCACTATACAATATGACTGATGTAAATTTTGATATTTCTGATTCGGGTGTTACTGTTGCAAATCTTAAAGTTGACAAAGGTACGGGATATGGATTTGCAAGAGTAAAGTATAACAATGGTCTAAAGCAATGGACAATTGATCCGGATTATCAAATCAATATCAAGCATTCATCATTAATAGTGACAAATAATGTTACTCTAAGTGGAAATAATAGTTTGTTGGATAATAGTACTTACCAATTTACTGGGAATGTTACGATTGCACCCGGATCTCAGTTTACTTTAGGCACTGATACTAAAATCAACTTCAAAGGTTCAGTAAGTGCTATAGGCACCCAATCCAACCCCATTATTTTCAAAAGTGCCGATCCGAACAACCCAAGCGTTGAATATGATGAAGTAGTGTTTGATAACAATTGGGACTATAATAAAAGCATAAACTTAGAGTGGGCTGTTTTTGAAGGTGGTTATAATAATGCCAAATTTTTAAACGTACAAAATCTAAATATAAAAAATTCGACATTTCGCAAAGCTGAATCATCTGGCTTGTACATTGATGGTGCCGAAACATTTAATATAAATGATGTTTCTTCTGAAAATAATACCGGAGTTGGTCTTAGAATAAAAAATGCTGATGGTTATATCTATGGTTCAAGATTTTCAGGAAATGCCGTAGGTATATTCGTGTCTGGTCCAAGTACTTTTTTTGACATAAACAGAAGTGTTATTGAAAATAACACTGGCAATGGGATAACAGTTATTACTGATGCTTATATTACTTTTGATGAGAATAGAATTTCAAAAAATGGCAGGCATGAAATTTATTCATACTCTGATGCAGATTTAGTCCTTGGTAGATATTCTAATACAGGAGAAAACAATATTTCTGACCCTGTTAATGGTTATAGTGGAGATTTTAAATATGTTTATAAGACTTCACTAAGCTCAGAAGGTGAAAATCAGGTTAGTACTACTACTTATGCCTATCGTAATTATTGGGGATATTACTATCCTTCGAATGCTATGTTTTATGGAGCAAATCAGAATACATCAGGATATCGGTCTTCTGATCCAACAACTGGATTAAATCCTTCCAATTATCCAACCTCTGTAGATTATTCAGAGCCTGGTCCAATGCTGAGTACCATCAATCAAACCACTTCTGCGTCTGCTCTGAAAGCTTCGGTGGAAAAGTCGGAAAATCAGGGACGTACATTAAAGTTTAAAACTATGTTTTCAGATATGAGATCAAGAATGGTAAGCGAGCCGAACATACTCAGAAAAATCTCTTACATCAGAAAAATGAATTCAATTACATCCAAAGATAAAGAAAACCTGGGGCATGAAAAGAATGAATTTTCAAGATTATTTTCATTGTTAAAACAAAGCCAAAGTGTTCAGGTCAACTCTAATGAACTTATAGTTAATAGAGAAACCGGAAATCCCCGGAACAACCATTTAATCAATGGATATTTAGAATTGGTAGAACTTGAAGTGCTATTTAATGAGGATAAATTTAAAGAAAGCATTCAGGGAATTAATGAGCTTTTACCTACATCTGTAAATCAGGATCTAAAACGTTCTTTATTGTCTTTAAAGCTCAATGCCAATGTAGAGTTAGAATCCTATAAAGAAGCACTAAATGTGTTGGATGAAATTGAAGCATTAGAACCAGATCAGGCAATTAAAAAAGGATTGTATATGCCAACTGATTATTCATTCCTGAGAAATGATTTGAGACGTAAGGCAGGTATGGAGCCTTTAGATCAAGATGAAGCAAAAGTTAAACCAAATTTAGTGGAGGACTCTGATACAAATTTACCTGTTTCTTTTAACCTGAATGAAGCTTACCCAAATCCTTATAATCCAACGACCAATATTTCCTTTGACCTTCCTGAAAATTCATTTGTAAAAATAGAAGTATTTGATGTGGGCGGCAGGTTGGTTTCCACCTTAGCAGAAAAAAGTTATACATCAGGAACTCATTCTATTAATTTCGATGCTTCCAATTTAGCCAGTGGAATTTATATTGTTCGGGCGTTTTTAGGAGAGAAAAGATTTCTTAATAAGATTACTTTGATTAAATAATTGCTTACACAGCTAAATAGTTTAGTAAACAAAGACCAGAGAGCGCTAACTGCTTTTCTGGTCTTTTTATGTGGAATAGTTTTTCTATTTACTGAACTGCTGTACGCCCCTTTCCATGCTCCGAAGAACTTGGTACTAATTATAGGAGGTTGTATAATTTTGCCTTTCCTTTTTATCCGGAATTCCGCTTCCAAAAACCGATTAAATGACCCCCTCAAATTAGAGGTGATTGGAACACTTTTGTTGCTACGTATCTTCTATTTAGCAATAAGCCATCCACACCCAATAAAAAATATTGAAATTACCCTGCTTGTTCTCGTTTCATTATTTGTGATCTATAAAACAGGCTATGTGATGAGAACCAATACTATCAAACGAGTAGTGAACAGGCTATGCTATACGCTGTTTATGTCCGGATTGATTTTAAGCATAATTGGTATTTTTCAATTTTTTCAATCACTAAGTGTGACAGATCAGGCAATTAAAACTACGGTTATCGGTACTTTTGGGTCACCCAATGCTTTTGGGAACTGGTTGGGTTTATCATTATTGAGCGGTTTATTTGTTGCAAAAAATTCACAAAAAAAGTGGTTTCCGCTCATTGGAATTACGATAATAACGGTATGCTTGATTTTATCTAAGTCCAGAGGAGCTGTGCTGGCAGTTTTGGCTTCTCTTGTGGTTATTTATTTGGTAAGAAGAAAAAGAACTATTCTTTCTTATGTTTCTATAGGAATCTTTATTCTTATTGCAGGATTCCTGCTTTCTTTAATTGATATCAATTCCACAACAGGTCGGTTATATATCTGGCAAATAAGCCTTCAAATGCTGAAAGACAATTTTCTCACGGGTATTGGAATCGGAAATTTTGGGAATGAATTTTTGGATTATCAGGGACGATTCCTGACAGAAAATCCTGACTTTCCATCTTCAAAAGCTGCATTTATCAGAAGCCCGCACAATGAATTTCTTCAAGGTTTTATAGAAGGAGGAATTATTGGCGGGGGAATATTTATTGCTATAACCATTTTTCACTTTGTGAATTTGTTTAGCAATTTAAAGAACGGTAAAAGTGAAAATAATTTGATTCTATTGGGGTTGAGTGCAATACTTGTAGTACATGCATTGATCGACAGTATCTTTCATTTCACGCCTCAATTAGTCCTTTTCTATTTTTTAGTAGGTTTGTCTAATAGAAAAAAGTTTATTCAAATTAAGCTTAAGACGTACATAACTATCCCCTTTTTAATTGTGCTAATGATTTTTTCGTCTTTTGCAGTTTATAAAAATATTCTGGGTAGATACTACTGGAAAAAAGGGATTGATTATTCCAAAACAGCTTTGTTCTCATTGTCCATCCCGTACTTTGAAAAAAGTTTAAATTATATCGAATATGGAGAACTGTATTTCCATTATGGAGCGGCACTTGTACATAATAATAATCCCAAGCGCGGTTTATATTTTCTTGATAAGGCAACTGAATCATTCTTAGATAAAAATATTCTATTAACTGAAAGTGTAGCTTATAATCAGACAGGTGAATTTCAAAAAGCGATTCAACTAGCCGATAGAGTTCTTTTTTATTATCCGGATTTATTAGCTCCTCATTTACTTAAAGCAGAAAGTTACTACAGATTAGGCGAGTTTGATAATTCTAAGATTGAATTACTAAAGTGTATAAATGAGAAAACAGTCATTAAATCTCCTGATACTAAACAAATTTCCAAAGAAGCGTCTGCCCTTTGGATCGAATACGGTTATTGATATTTAAAATACTCTATGGTCAAACTTTAACGAATTGCTTCCACATTTATATTTACCCGAACTATATTTGTGCTTATTTCGGATTCATACTCATACACTTCCATTACCTTATCCAATAACCTTTCCATGAAATTCCCTCCTTTTTCTGTAGGCAACTTCACCATAACTTCCCATAAGTAATTTTTGTTCATCCAAGCAATTGCTGCCGGGGACGGACCTAATGAATCAAAATCAGGCACTATCCTTTCTAACACTGATTTAAGTTTGAATGCCGAAACCCGAACCTGGCTTTCATTTTTTCCTTTTAGCACAAACTTTACCAATCTGGAATACGGCGGATAGTTCAGCGTCTTTCTGAAGTCCAGCTCGGACTTTGCAAATCCGTCATAATCATGTTTTTGAGCAAATTTTAACGCTTCATTTTCAGGCTGACGTGTTTGAATAAATACTTTTCCGGGCTTACTACCTCTGCCTGATCTTCCTGCTACCTGGCTAAGTAGTTGGAACATTCTTTCCGAAGATTGAAAAGATGGGAAAGCCAGTTCGGTATCTGCATCTGTAACTCCGACAACCGTCACATTCGGAAAGTCTAAACCCTTGGCAACCAGTTGAGTTCCCACTAAAATATCAGCTTCACCGCTTCCGAACGCATCCAATATTTTCTCATGTGCTCCTTTTCTTGAAGTTGAATCTCTGTCAAATCGAAGTACTTTAGCTTCGGGGAATAATTCTTCGAGCTGCTCTTCAATCTTTTGAGTCCCCGATCCTTGTTCAGATAAAAACTCAGAACCGCATTTTTCGCAATTTGTATCTGCTCTTCGGGAATAACCTGAATAGTGACAGATCAATTGGTTTTTCCTTTTATGATAAGTCAGGCTTACCGAACATTCCGGACTTTGTGGAATATGACCACAAGTTTCGCACTGCAGGTAATTTGCAAATCCGCGCCGATTGTAAAGCAAAATAATTTGTTCTTTTTTCTGAAGAGCCTCTTCCATTGCCATGAATAAAGGAACTGCCATTTCACCTTTCATAGCTCCGGTATATTGCTTCATATCTATGATTTCTACTTCAGGAAGTTTAGCTTCTTCATGCCTCTTGGTTAATAATTCTAGTTCGGCTTTCCCTTTTGAAGTCATTTCCAGAGCTTGCATACTTGGAGTTGCAGATCCCATTATAACTACTGACTTTGTCATGCTGGCTCTCATAATTGCTACTTCTCTGGCATGATATCTTGGCGCCGGATCAATCTGTTTATAGGAATTATCATGCTCTTCATCTAAAATTATAATCCCAAGATTCTGAACGGGTGAAAAAATCGCTGATCTTGGGCCTATAGCTATTTTCTTATCTCCTGATTGAAGTTTTCTCCACGAATCAAGTCTTTCTCTTTGTGTCATTCTGCTATGAAGCACTGCTATTTCCTCCCCAAATATCCTGTAAAATCGTGCAACTGTTTGAGGAGTCAGCGCTATTTCCGGAACCAATACAATTCCACCTTTCCCGTTTTCCAACACTTGTTTTAATGCATGTATGTATACTTCTGTTTTACCGCTTCCTGTAATTCCCTTCAGTAAAAAGTTGGAAAATTTATTTTCAGCAATACTTCTAGCTATTATTTCGAAAGCGGATTTTTGTTCTTCGTTCAATTGTTTGATTGAATCTGGTTCAAAGTCCAGATCAAGCCTTTCCGGCTCCGATTTAACTTCTACAGGCTGAATCCAGTTTTCTTCTTTCAGCTTATTGATGGTATAAGAAGTGATTCCAAGCTTTTCCGTATCTGAATTTCTGATTGGAGTCTTTTCTTCCGTAAAAATCTCCAATGCTTCTATCCATTTATAGCTTTTCTCTTGTTCTTTTAAAAACTCCTTAGCTGATTCTGTATTTTTTTTATCTGACCAATCCCAGGCTCTTTCGGTTTTGGTCGTAACTTTGATGTCGGGTTCTTCCCAAACTTCCAAAGCACCTGACTTCAAAAGTTTTTTAAAAACCTTATTTAAAGAGGTTCCCTTATACTTCTTTTTTGCAGAATCAAGAGTCAGAGATTCATCAGCTTTAACATCATTAAGTATTTCAATTTCAGCCGCTGTCCTTAGTCCCAAGCCTTCTGATTCACCTACTTTTAATCTCTTTCTGGATATAAAATTCAATCCTGCAGGGAGCGCTGCCTGTATCACTTCTCCCCAGCTACAGAAATAAAAACGATGAATCCATTCTGTGAGCTTAAGCATTTCCTGAGATAAGATCGGCTTAGAATCCAGAACCTTTCTTATTGCTTTCGTTTTGAATTCGGGTTTTTTGTCATGAAGTTGAACAACGACTCCTATGGCAAAATGAGATCGAAACGGAACCCAAACACGAACTCCAGCTTCTATTTCTTTTCGAAATTGAGTTGGTACTTCATAAGTAAATGACTGCCGAACAGCGGTTGGAAATACTATTTCTGCAAAAATTGGCAAGGGTTCAGCACTTTGTTTTAAGAAATTAAACGGGCTGAAAGCTTATCTATTTAATTAACTGAAATCAACTATTAGATGGTTAACAGAAAATAAATAATGATGATCAAAATTGGCAGCGTAAACACAAGTCCACTTTTCGAATAGGTATATCTTTCACTTCTCATAACTGCCTCCTTTCTCATTCTTGTTTTCTTTAGTACACATTACTGTTATATATCCCTTAACTATTAAATACATGAAAATGTTTCCTCTTTTGCACCGCATGAACATGTGAACTCTTTGAACAGAGGAACAGAGGAACAGAGGAACAGAGGAACAGAGGAACAGAGGAACAGAGGAACAGAGGAAATTATATTTTTTCATTTTAATTCAAATTCTTTTTTGCTGTTTGGATGCTTTTTACAAAGATCGATATAAGCTCATTACATTCAATTATTGTCATTTTTACCAATTCATTCTTCAGCAGGGGCTTTTTATAGATGATTTTCAAGTTCATAAAAGTTTCTCTTAGCTCTTTTACTCCAATTTTCATTTTATGAATAAAATCTCTTCTTGATTCTGCACTCTGAGCCTCAGAATGGTGAAAAGCCGGTGCAGTTCCACATCTCACCAATTGTTTTGCAAAATGTATTCCTGCATAATTCTTTGGTAGTTTCTCAACAATAGTTAAAATTGATACAGAAAAGTCCAATAATCTATTTTGTAAATCATGCTTATTTTTGTTCATAGCATTCGAAGTTCCTTGTTCAAAGTTCTACTGTTCATTATTCCTCACCCCAGCCACCCTTCTCTATCTAGGCTTCTGTATTGTATCGCTTCTGCTATATGGTTCGATTGGATGTTCTCGGAATGATCTAAATCTGATATAGTTCTGGATACTTTCAGAATTCGATCGTACGCTCGTGCGGAAAGTCCTAATGAAGTAATGGCTTTCTTTAAGATTTCTGAACTTGCTTCATCCAGCTTGCACACTTTCCGAACCATTCTTGTATTCATTTGAGCATTTGAATACACCGATTTTAATCCAAAGAATCGCTTTGTCTGAATATTCCTGGCTTCAACTACTCGGCTTCTTATATCTTCTGATGATTCTCCTTTCGCTTTTCCAGAAAGCTCATCGTAACTCACTTTATTCACTTCTATATGTAAATCGATTCGGTCTAAAAGTGGTCCGCTTATTTTACCCAGATATCGTTGCATTGCCAGCGAAGAAGCACCGTTCATGTCCTGAGCATCATACCAATCACCAGACGGCGAAGGATTCATGGAAGCAACCAACATCACTCTGCTTGGATAAGTCACGCTCATTCTGGCTCTGGAAATAGAAACGAAACCATCTTCTAACGGCTGACGCATTACTTCCAACGCACTTCGTTTGAATTCAGGAAGTTCATCCAGAAACAGAACTCCGTTATGTGACATTGAGATTTCTCCCGGCATTGGGATACTTCCTCCTCCCACCAAAGCTACATCAGAAACAGTATGATGCGGAGCCCGAAACGGCCGTGAAGTGATCAGCGCTTTTCCTCCATCCAGAATCCCCGACACAGAATGGATTTTTGTAGTTTCCAACGCTTCTTCTAAAGAAAGTGGTGGCAGAATTGTTGGAATTCGTCTTGCCATCATTGTTTTACCGGAGCCGGGAGGGCCGACCATAATAGCATTATGTCCACCGGCCGCGGCAATTTCTAATCCTCTTTTCACATTTTCTTGCCCACGAACATCACAGAAATCCATGATCTTAGATTGTCCGTTTTGGTTGAAATAAGATTTCACATCTACTTCTAATGGATCCATAGATCCTCGATTTTCCAACCAGTCTTTTACCTGATTCACATGATCGAATGCAAATATTTCAATTCCTTCCACAACTGCTGCTTCGGCTCCATTTTCTTTGGGAACGATTAAGTATTTAAATCCCTGTTTTTTCGCTTCCACCGCAACCGGAAGCACTCCTTTAATTGGACGAATTTTTCCATCCAAAGATAATTCCCCCAACATCACGGTTTCTTCCAGCTTCTCTGTATAGATCTGTCCCGACATTCGAAGCAAGCCAATCGCGATTGGAAGGTCAAAGGCATTTCCTTCTTTGGGCAAATCTGCCGGAGCAAGATTTACCGTAATTCTTCCCAATGGATAATAAGAGCCAGTGTTTCGGATCGCTGCTTCAACACGGTCTCGGGATTCGCTCACAGCTCTGTCCGGCAATCCTACCAAAAAGAACTTTGGCATTCCATTAGTGTGGTGAGTTTCTACGTCTATGATGCGCGCATCAACACCTACGGTGGATGCACAAAATACTCTGGCTAGCATATTATTATTCCGAATCTTTTTTTATTGTTATGCGTAGTAAGACAAGTTCGGAAGCTATTCCTTACAAAAATTTTCATAAATCACACATACCATGAAGAAAGAAGAAGCAAAATCAAAGGCTAAGCGCGTGTATGAAGAGATTCAAGGCGGAGTGAATGAAGTGATAAGTTCAATCCGCGAATTGATCAAAGAAGGAAGTGC
>Ga0189291_100184_pt1 | contig 46304 bp, 40 predicted proteins | sample UW1redminimetaG_FD_130331 | JGI IMG/M metagenome (GOLD analysis project Ga0189291, IMG submission 130331) | Marine microbial communities from the Costa Rica Dome - UW179B-red mini metaG | ecosystem: Environmental > Aquatic > Marine > Oceanic > Photic zone | place: Costa Rica: the Eastern Pacific... | reverse complement strand
GTGACCAACTACATGACCTTCGATCAGGGCCGGCCGATGCATGTCTTCGACGCCGACAAGGTCAAGGGCGACCTGGTGGTGCGCCGCGCGCATGAGGGCGAGGAGATCCTGGCGCTCGACACCCGCACCTACAAGCTCAATCCCGCCAACGTGGTCATCGCCGATGACAATGGCCCCGAATCGATCGGCGGCATCATGGGCGGCGAGCATTCCGGTTGCGACGAGACCACCACCAACGTGCTGATCGAATCCGCGCTCTGGGACCCGATCAACATCGCCAAGACCGGCCGCAGCCACGGCATCATCACCGATGCCCGCTACCGCTTCGAGCGCGGCGTCGATCCCGAGTACATGCTGCCCGGCCTCGAGCGCACCACCGAACTGGTGATCCAGATGTGCGGCGGCACCGCCGCAGCGACCAAGGTCACCGGCTACAACGGCCATGACAAGAAGATCGTCGATTTCCCGTTCGCGGAAGTCGGTCGCCTGACCGGGCTGAGCGTCTCCAACGAGGAGTCCGTGTCGATCCTCACCGGCCTCGGCTTCGAGGTTTCAGGCTCCGGCGAAACCGTCAAGGTCACAGTCCCGTCCTGGCGGCCTGATATCGACGGCAAGGCCGACCTGGTCGAGGAAGTCATGCGCGTTCATGGCGTCGACAACATCAAGCCCGAGCCGCTGCCATCAATGGGCGCCATCAACACCAAGATCCTGACCACGCTGCAGATCCGCACCCGCTCGGCCAAGCGGGCGCTGGCCTCGCGCGGCATGCTCGAAGCCGTCACCTGGTCCTTCATTTCCGAAGAACAGGCGAAACTGTTCGGTGGCGGCAAGCCCGAGCTCAAGCTCGCCAACCCGATTGCAGCCGACATGTCCGACATGCGTCCGTCGCTGCTGCCGGGCCTGATCGCTGCCGCCGGCCGCAATGCCGCCCGCGGCTCCGGCGATGTGGCGCTGTTCGAGGTCTCGGGTACCTATGAGAATGACACGCCGGAAGGTCAGCGCCGTGTTGCCGGCGGTATCCGCCGCGGCACCGCCGGCCTCAACGGATCGGGCCGTCACTGGGATGGCGCCGCCAAGCCGGTCGGCGTCTTCGACGCCAAGGCCGATGCGCTGGCGGTTCTCGAAGCCTGCGGCCTGCCGATGGGCAATGTCCAGATCGAGCAGGGTGGACCGGACTGGTATCACCCCGGCCGTTCCGGCCTGATCAAGCTCGGCCCCAAGCTGGTGCTCGGCCATTTCGGCGAGTTCCACCCCAAAACGCTCGATGTGCTCGACGTCACCGGTCCGCTCTGCGGTTTCGAGGTGTTCGTTGATGCGATCCCGGAAGGCAAGCGCAAGGCGACCCGCACCAAGCCAGTGCTGGAGCTTTCGGCCTTCCAGGCCGTGCGCCGCGACTTCGCTTTCGTGGTCGACAGCACAGTGCCCGCAGCCACGCTGGTGCGTGCCGCGCAAGGGGCCGACAAGCAGCTTGTCACCGGCGTCAACGTCTTCGACCTGTTCGAAGGCCCGTCGCTGGGCGAAGGCAAGAAGTCGGTCGCCATCGAGATCACCATCCAGCCGCGCGACCGCACGCTGACCGACGAGGATCTCGACAAGCTGGCCAAGTCGGTCATCGCCAACGTGGAGAAATCCGCCGGCGGTGTGCTCAGGGGCTAGGCGAAGTGGCGGGCGACCTCCACCTGGGCTTTTTTGTCCTGGCGGTCGCCCTGATGCTGGTTCACGAACTCGATGCGATGGAGCGGCATGAATGGCGGATCTTCCCCGGCCTGTCGCTGTTGCCGGACCGTGTCGCCATGCCGGTCTTCGTGCTTGCGCATGTCCCGCTGTTCGCGGCTGTCTTCTGGTTCGGAGCCTTGTCGGTTGCCGCGTCCGGCGACCGGTTCAGTCTCGGCTTCTCCGTCTTTTGCCTGGTTCATGCCTGCGTGCATTGGGCTTATGAGCGCCATCCACGCTGCGAGTTCAAAAATCCGTTGTCGAGATCACTCATTTGGGCTTGCGCCCTTGCGGGATTGGCCTCGCTGGTTGCATTCTGCTGGGCCTAGGGACAGGGCGGCGGAGCGTAGTGCGTGACATGAATCTCATTCTCAATTCGGACAGCTACAAATACTCGCATTTCGCGCAGTATCCGCCTCAGACCGCGGCGATCTCGGCCTATATCGAGGCGCGTCCCGGCGGCGCCCATGATCACGTGCTGTTCTTCGGGCTGCAGATGTTCCTGAAGGATTATCTCTCCCGCCAGATCACCATGGCCGATGTCGACGAGGCCGAGGAGATGATCACCGCGCACGGCCTGCCGTTTCACCGCGAAGGCTTCGAGAAAATCGTCACCCGTCACGACGGCTATTTCCCGCTGCTGATCGAGGCGCTGCCCGAGGGCATGGTCGCGCCCGCCGGTACGCCGCTGGTACAGGTCAGGAACACCGATCCGGACTTCTTCTGGCTGCCGACCTTCATCGAGACCGCTTTGCTCAGGGCCGTCTGGTATCCCTCGACGGTTGCCACCGTTTCGCACGGCGCGCGCCAGATCATCGCCGCCTCGCTCGACCGCACCTGCGATGCGCCGGGTGAGGTGCTGCCGTTCCGGCTGCATGATTTCGGTGCGCGCGGCGCCACCTCCGCCGAGCAGGCAGGCATTGGCGGCGTCGCCCACCTGGTCAGCTTCATGGGCACCGACACGGTCAGCGCGCTGGTCTATGCACGGCGGTTCTATCACGAGCAGATGGCAGGCTTTTCCATTCCCGCCGCCGAACACTCGACCATGACCAGCTGGGGCGAGGACCGCGAGACCGAAGCCTACCGCAACATGCTGACCCAGTTCGCCGGCCCCGGAAAACTGGTGGCGGTGGTCTCCGATTCCTACGATCTCTACCGCGCGGTCAAGAATATCTGGGGTGAGGAATTGAAGGCCGAGGTCGAAGCGTCGGGCGGAACGCTGGTGGTGCGGCCCGATTCCGGCGACGCCACAAGGGTGCCGGTCGATACCGTGCAGATGCTCGGCGAGATCTTCGGTTTCTCCGTCAACGCCAAGGGTTACAAGGTGCTCAATCCGGCGGTGCGGGTGATCCAGGGCGACGGAGTCACCCCGGAGACCATCCGCCTCATTCTCGGCCGCCTCGAGGACAAGGGCTGGTCGGCGGAAAACATCGCCTTCGGCATGGGCGCCGGGCTGTTGCAGAAGGTCAATCGCGACACCCTGCGATTTGCCATGAAGGCCAATGCCCGGCTCGATGATGACGGCGCCTGGCACGGCATCAACAAGAACCCCAAGACCGATCCCGGCAAGGCGTCAAAGCGCTACCGCCAGGCGGTGGTGCGGGAGAACGGCGCGCTGCTGGCGGTGCCGCTCAAGGACATCGGCGACCGCGATAACCTGCTGCAGCCGGTCTGGCAGGACGGAAAGCTGCTGGTCGACTGGACCTTCGCCGAGATCCGCGACCGGGCCGCAGGGGCATGAGACGCCGGATCGCAGCCGATTTGGAAATGCACGCGTAAACACTTAGAAAGCGGAGTGGCCGCCTTGCCCAACGGCTTGGCCCATTCACGTATTGGGAGAGAAAATCATGTTTCGATGGGGAATATTGTCGACCGCCAAGATCGGCCGCGATCAGGTCATCCCGCAATTGCAGGATTCCGAAAACGGCGTGGTCAGCGCCATTGCCAGCCGCGACCATGCCCGCGCCCGGGCGCTGGCCGACCGCTTCGGCGTGCCGCTGGCGTTCTCTTCCTATGATGAGCTGCTGGCCTCACCCGATGTCGACGGGGTCTACATCCCGCTGCCGACATCGCAGCACATCGAATGGTCGATCAAGGCGGCCGAGGCCGGCAAGCACGTGCTGTGCGAAAAGCCGATCGCCCTCAACGCCGATGAAATCGCCCCGGTGATTGCCGCCCGCGATGCCGCTGGCGTCGAGGTCTGCGAAGCCTTCATGGTCACCTATCACCCGCAGTGGAAAAAGGTCCGCTCGCTGATTGCCGAGGGTGCCATCGGCCGGTTGCGGCATGTCCAGGGGGCGTTCTCCTACTACAACACCGATCCGGACAACATGCGCAACCAGCCCGGTCTGGGCGGCGGCGGACTGCCCGATATCGGCGTCTACCCGACGGTCTCGACAAGGTTTTCGACCGGCAAGGAGCCACAGCGCGTGCAGGCCACCGTCGAGCGCGACCCGGATTTCGGCACCGACCGCTATGCCAGCGTTAAGGCCGATTTCGGCGAGTTCGAGATGAGCTTCTATTGCTCCACCCAGATGGCGCTGCGGCAGGTGATGGTGTTCCACGGCGAGGAGGGCTACATCGAGGTCACCGCTCCGTTCAACGCCGGCGATTACGGCCACGCGGTCGTCACCCTTCACAACCGCACGCATGACGGCGCGCAGGTGTTTCGTTTTCCCGGTGTCAGGCAGTACCGGCTTCAGGCCGAAGCCTTCGTCCGCAAGGTGAATGGCGGCGACGAGGAAGTCTTCACGCTGGAGCAATCGGTGCTCAACCAGAAATTCATCGACGCCGTCTACCGCGCCTCCGCCCATGACGGCTGGGAGAAGGTCTAGGGGCTGAGGTTCGGGCGACCCGCTACTGCCGGGTGGAGCCGAACACGAAGCGGGAATAACCCAGGTAGGAAAACACCGTGGCCGATCCGGATCCCAGCACCGTCGCCAGATAGGGCGACATGTCAGTGATCGTGATCAGGAAGCCCGAATAGACCGTGTAGTTGATCAGCGCCGACGCCAGTCCGACGCTGCCGTAACGCGCCCCTTCCACTGCCATCCGCCGGTGCGAGGCGCCGAAGGTGAAGGTGCGGTTGATCATGTAGGTGCTCAGCATCGCCGATGCGATCGCCAGCACGCGGGCGCTGAACGGGTCGAGCAGCTGAAAGTACAAAAACAGCCACAGCACGCCCATGTCCACCGCAAAACCCACAGCGCCTGCGAACAGGAAGAAGGCAATTTTTCTCATGAAGCGAGTTTTCGGCTTTCGTCTTTGACGGGGAGGGGCGCGGCCCGACCGGTTGCATCCGGACTCTGGCCGGAGATGCCACGAACGTCAACACGCATCGGCGCAATCGCCATGTAGTGGAAGCGTTTCTGTTCGGCCCGCCCGCGCGCCACCGAATCGAGGATCACGCCCGCCGAGAAGATCATCAGCGCCATCATCATCAACGCCATGGCCAGCACCCAGGTTGGCATCCGCGTCACCAGGCCGGTGTGGAAATATTCGTTGAGCACCGGCGTCATGAACACCATTGAAGCCATGAGCGTCAGCCCGCTCAGATAGCTGAAGAACGCGAAAGGCCGGGTTTCCTTCATCAGCATGGCGAACATCCAGAGGATCTTGCCACCGTCCTTGAAGGTCGAGAGCTTGGAGTGCGAGCCTTCCGGCCTGCGCCCGTAATCGAGCGCCAGTTCGGTCACCGGCAGCTTCAGCACCGAGGCGTGCACGCTCATCTCGGTCTCGATCTCGAAACCGCCCGAAACCGCCGGGAAGCTTTTTGCGAACCGCCGCGAAAAAGCGCGGTAGCCGGAAAAGATATCGGTGAAATCCTTGCCGAAGATGCTCTTGTAGAGCCGGTTGAAGATCGAATTGCCAAACGCGTGGCCGCGCCGGCCGGCATCATCAGTAACCCCCCGGCGGGTGCCGACAACCATGTCGCAGCGCTCGGTCAGCAGGGTGCGGATCAGTTCGGGACCATCGTGGGGCGCATAGGTGCCGTCGCCATCGGCCATCAGGTAGATGTCGGCATCGATGTCGGAAAACATCCGGCGCACCACATGGCCCTTGCCCTGCCGCGGCTCGCGCACCACGATCGCGCCGGCAAGGGCTGCGCGCAGTGCGGTCTGGTCCTTGGAATTGTTGTCATAGACATAGATGCGCGCGCTCGGGATTGCCGCGCGGAACCCGGCGACGACGTCGCCGATGGTCGCGGCTTCATTGTAGCAAGGCAGAAGCACCGCGATCTCGAGGCCTTCAAGCAATCCGTCCGTCATGACTAACCCCGTTGGCTGCGGACCGTGCTGGTCCGTGGCTTTACTATTTCTTGATAAGGTTAAGGCTAGGTTGAACGCCCCAGTAAAACTGTGCTTTGGAGTTCCCAGTGATCAAGAGCAGCCCGGCCACCGGGGACATCGGTCTTGCATCGGCGAACAAATTTGGCCGGCTGCCTTCGGTCAGTCCGCTTGCCCCGCTTCACCGTCCCGTCCTTGTGGCCTTTGTCGTGCTGGTCGCCATGACGGCAGCGATGCATTTCGCCTCCTATGTCGATTATGTCGGCGCCGACAATGATGATGTCATGCGCCTGGTCGTCGTGCGCGATCTGCTTGCCGGCCAGGGCTGGTTCGATCTCACGCAATACCGCCTCGGGCTCGACGGCGGCACCCTGATGCACTGGTCGAGGCTCATCGATCTTCCGATCGCCAGCCTGATCCTGTTGTTCTCGCTGGTCATGCAGCCTGCCATGGCGGAAGCCACGGCGCTGTTTGTCTGGCCGTTGTTGACCGCGCTGCCGGTGTTTTATGCGCTGGCGCTGGGCGGCGGTGTTCTGGGCGGCGCACCCGGCCGCATTGTCGGCCTGATCCTGGCGTTCCTCTTCGTTCTCGCCATCAACCGGTTCCAGCCCGGCGCCATTGACCATCACAATGTCCAGCTTGGACTGATCGCCACCATTGCCGCCTGCCTGATCCTGCCTGGACGGCCGCCGCTGGCCCATGCGATTGCCGGTGTGGCCGCGGCGCTGGCAATTGCCATCGGCGCCGAAACCACGCCGCACATCGTCATTGTCGCGGCCATCGTCGCGGTGCAATGGCTCTGGCTCGGCAAGGATATGAAACCGGCCGCTTCGGCCTTTACGCTTGCCATGGCTGCGGCCTTGACGGCGGTGTTCTTTCTCACCGTCCCGCCCTCCCGCTACGGGCTGGTTGCCTGCGATGCGCTGTCGACCGGGTTCTATTCGCTCGGCGTCATCGGAGCCGGAAGCCTGTTTCTGGCGGTCGCGACGACCTCGCATCACCACTTTGCCTCCCGCCTGTCGGCGCTCGGGCTTGTCGGCGCAGCCACGCTCGGCTCGGCGCTGCTGATCGCGCCGCAATGTCTCGGCAATCCGCTGGGAAACCTTGATCCGTTGCTGGTCAGCATGTGGCTCGATACCGTCATCGAAGCCCAGCCGGTCACCGCGCAGATCAGCTCGGAGCCGTGGACCGCCGGCGGTTTCTATCTGGTTCCGGTCCTTGCCATGGGCCTGTGCGTGCGCCGGATTTTCCAGCGCCGCGATACCCATGCCTACGGCGTCTTGCTGGCGCTGTTGGCGGTATCCTGGGCGATTGCGCTGGTCCAGGTTCGCGGCGCGGTGTTTTCCAACATGCTCTCTGTCATCCCGATGGCGGCACTGGTGGCGGAACTGCGGGCGCGCGCCAATGCCGATCCGAAAAATCTGCGCAAGGGGTTGGCTTTCGCCGGCTCGGCTCTTGCCGCGGTGCCGTTCGTCTGGGCCCTGTCCGGCGTGCTCCTCTCCATGGCGGTCAACAAGCTGGCCGGCGAGGAGGTGGGCGGCCTGCCGGTGCAGGAGGAGAGCCTCTGCACCGATGCCGCGGCGATGCAGCCTCTCGCCCATGAACCCGCGGGCGTGGTCGCCGGACCGTCGAATCTCGGCGTGCATGTCCTGCGTTTCACACCGCACCGGGTGTTGGCAGCACCCTACCATCGCAATCAGGGCGGCATGCTCACCGAACTGCATGCCGCGTTGGCCAGGCCGGTGGATGCGGTCAAGTTCCTGCGCGGCGCCGGCGTGACACTCGTCGCCTTCTGCAAGAGCGATCCGCAGATTGGCACGATGACCGCAGCTGCGCCCGGCGGGTTGTATGCGCAGCTGAGCAAGGGAATTGTGCCGGACTGGCTTGAGCCGGTGCCCGGGACCGAGGCCAGCGCGCTGCAGCTTTTCCGCGTCAAACCCTGAGATATGCCTCCGGACATTAGGCCGCGGTTTTCTTGAAAGCCGCCTCGCGGTATTCTTGTGCAAGGTGATTTGCAGGCACTCGGCCCGCAACACCGGGGAGATTGAACCAGATGGTGCGCTTCAGCCGCCTTTACGAGATTGTCCGTCGAGCCGCGGCGGCTGCGCTGATGGTGGCCGCAGCCAACGCCGCCGCCGTCCACCCGGCGGTAGCGGATCAGCCGGCCAAGGAAATCTTCGGCGCGGCGAAACTTCCCGCCCTGCTTCCCGCCCGGGCCATCGGGTTTTACTCCAAGGGCTGTCTTGCCGGCGGCATTGCCATGCCCGCCGACGGGCCGACCTGGCAGGCGATGCGGCTGTCGCGCAACCGCCGCTGGGGCCACCCCGATCTGGTCGCCCTTGTCGAGAAACTGTCGCGCGAGGCCGCCGCCCGAGACGGCTGGCCGGGACTTCTGGTCGGCGATATTTCGCAACCGCGCGGTGGTCCGATGTTGTCCGGCCACGCCTCGCACCAGATTGGCCTCGATGCCGATGTCTGGCTGACGCCGATGCCGGACCACACGCTGTCCGGTGCGGATCGCGAGAACATCTCGGCGACCTCGATGCTCAAAAAGAACTCCCTTTACGTCGATGACAAGCTCTGGACACCGGCTCATGCCCGGCTGCTGATGCGGGCGGCAAGCTATCCCGAGGTCGAGCGTATCTTTGTCCATCCCGGCATCAAGAAGAAGCTCTGCGACACCTGGACCGGCGACCGCGCCGCGATGGGCAAGCTTCGCCCCTATTACGGCCATCACTACCATTTCCACATTCGCATCAAGTGCCCGCCCGGCGTCAGCGGCTGCAAGGACCAGAACCCGCCGCCGGCGGGATCGGGATGCGACAAGTCGCTCGCCTGGTGGTTTACCGATGAGCCCTGGGCGCCTGCGAAGCCGAAAAAGGACGACAAGCCCAAACCGAAGAAGCGGGCCATCCAGCTGTCCGATCTTCCCCAAGCCTGCGCCGCGGTCGTGGCGGCACCCGGACCTGCGTCCGAAGCCGAGGTGACGCTGGGCGCTGATCCTGTCGGCCGTATCGCCAGGGCCAATGCCAACGCCGCCAGTGTCACAGCGTCCGCATTTGCGCCGGTGCCGGTGCCAGGCCGGATCCCGCTGCCGGTGCCCCGGCCCGCCAACTGAGCTTTTTGCCATCCAAAATTCGTCGTCCGGGTGGCTTTCGCTTGCCGGGGTGACAAGCTATAGAATGGGTTTTCAAATCGATTGAAAACGAAGAATTCGCCGATTGAACAGCAATTCTTCAGATTATGGGCTGCCATGACCGTTCACAAAGCCGTCGCACTGATTGCGCATGACCAGAAGAAGGACGATCTGGCCGACTTCGCCAGGTCGCATCAGAAAGCCTTGTCGCGGTTTCCGATTGTCGCCACCGGCACCACCGGCGGCCGTATCGCCGACGCCTGCCCCGAGCTTGTGATCGAGCGGCTCAAGAGTGGGCCGCTGGGTGGCGATCAGCAGATCGGGGCACGGATTGCCACCGGTGATGTCGGGCTCGTCATCTTTTTTGTCGATCCGCTGACGGCGATGCCGCATGATGTCGATGTCAAGGCGCTGATGCGGCTTGCCATCGTCTACGATATTCCGATGGCGCTCAACCGCGCCACTGCTGACGCCTTGCTCAAGACGCTCGGATAGAAGCAGTCGCAATCCGGTGTCGCCCGAACGGCCGCACCGCAACCAGATCAGGCCTGACGGGGACCACAGCATGCCCACTTCCAATGAAACCGACCACACCATTGCTTTCCCGATTCTGATCGGCGACATCGGCGGCACCAATGCCCGCTTTGCGATCCTGATGGATGCCTATGCCGAGCCGAAGGAATTCCCGGTGCTGGCCACCGCCGATTTTGCAACCATCGACGAGGCGATCCAGACTGGCGTGCTCGACAAGACCTCGCTGCAGCCCAGGTCTGCCATTCTCGCCGTGGCCGGCCCGATCAAGGGCGATGAGATCGACCTGACCAATTGCGACTGGGTCATCCAGCCCAAGGTGATGATCCGTGATCTCGGCTTCGAGAATGTGGTGGTGATCAATGATTTCGAAGCCCAGGGACTGGCTGCGGCTTCGCTCGGGCATGAGTACCTGGAAAAGATCGGTGGCGGCGAAATCCGGCCATCCACCTCGCGCGTCGTGGTCGGTCCCGGCACCGGTCTCGGCGTTTCCGGCCTGGTGCATGCGCGCCACACCTGGTTTCCCGTGCCCGGCGAAGGCGGCCATGTCGACATGGGGCCGCGCAGCAAGCGCGATTACGAGCTGTTTCCGCTTTACGAACCGATCGAGGGACGCGTTTCCGCCGAACAATTGCTGTGCGGGCGCGGCATGATGAACATCTACCATGCCGTCTGCAAAGCCAATGGCGTCAAGCCGACGGCAACCACCCCTTCGGAAGTGACCGCGCACTGGTCCAGTGCAGCCGACCCCGCCGCGGTGGAGACGATCGAACTGTTCGTCACCTATCTGGGGCGTGTGGCAGGCGATCTGGCGCTGATCTTCATGGCGCGGGGCGGGGTTTTCCTGGCTGGCGGCATTGCCCAGAAGATCCTTCCGGCGCTCAAGGAACCGCGCTTCCGGCAGGCGTTCGAGGACAAGGCGCCGCACACCGCCATCCTCAAAACCATCCCGACATTCGTCATCACCCATCCGCTGGCGGCATTGTCGGGTCTTGCGGCCTATGCCCGCACCCCGGTGCGTTTCGGGGTTGCGACCGAAGGCCGGCGCTGGAAAGCATAGGCAAACCGGTCACAACCCGCTATAGAGCCGCCTGGAACGGCGCAGGGCAGTCTTGCGTGGATTTAGCGGCGCTCTTTGCGGGGCGCTGGACAGGATGACGAGACGTGGCGCGCGGCAGGAACATCAAGCAGGATGTGGAATCTCTGACGATGGTGATCCGCCGGATCATCCGTGAGAATGGCCGCGATTACGTCAAGACCTACATCTTCGCCGCAGTCTGCCTCGTGCTGGTCGCCGCATCCACGGCCTTCATGGCCTGGGTCATGGAAGCCGTCATCAACGAGGCCTTCGCCAAGAAGAACGCCGATGTGGTCTGGCTGATCTGCGGCTCGGTGCTCGGTGCGTTCGTGATCCGCGGTGCCGCTTCCTACGGTCAGGCGGTGGCGCTGGCCGAAGTCGGAAACAATCTCGTCGCCCGCTATCAGCAGCGCCTGATCGATCACCTGATGACACTTGGCGTGAGCTATTTCGGCGACACCCGTTCGGCCCAGATCGCCGCCCAGATTTCCCAGAATGTCGCCGGCATCCGCGATGTCATGAACCTGACGATCACCTCCTTTGCACGCGATCTGCTGACGCTGATTGCGCTTATCGTCGTCATGGTGACGAAGGACCCGATCCTCAGCGTGATCGTCTTTGTCGGTGCGCCGCCGGTGCTGCTGGCGTTGCGCTATATTTCCAAGCGGCTCAGAAGCGCCACGCGCGAATCGATCGACCTCAACAGCCGCGTGCTTTCGGCCATGCAGGAAACCGTGCAAGGCATCACCATCGTCAAGGCGTTCACCATGGAGCCGCAGATCAGCGGCCGCACGGAGGAACTGATCAAGGCCGCCGAAGACCGGTCCAACCGCATTGCCCGGTTGACCGAGCGCACCTCGCCGCTGACCGAAACCGTGGCCGGTCTGGCGATATCCGGTGTCATCGCCTACGCCGCGTTCCGTTCGATCTATGGCGACGTGCTGCCCGGCGCCTTCTTCTCCTTCATCACAGCACTTCTGCTCGCCTATGATCCGGCCCGGCGGCTGGCCCGGCTGCAGATCAATCTCGAGCGCGCCGTGGTCAATGCGCGGATGATCTACGAGATCCTCGACGAGGAACCGACGCAGGGCGACCGTCCCGGTGCCGCAGATATTTCGGTCAAGGGCGGCGAGATCGAGTTCCGCAACATCGGTTTCGGTTACGGCCAGGGCGAGATTGTCCTCGATGACGTCAGCTTTACCGCCGAAGCCGGAAAGACGACGGCCATCGTCGGACCATCGGGAGCGGGGAAATCCACGCTGATTTCGCTGGTGCCGCGGTTTTACGATCCCGCCACCGGCCAGGTGCTGATCGACGGCATCGACATCGCAGCTGTCACCAAGACCTCGCTGCGCCACCAGATCGCTTATGTCTCCCAGCAGCCCTGGTTGTTTGAAGGATCCATCCGCGACAATCTGCGCTATGCCCGGCCCGAAGCCACCGACGCCGAGATCGAAGAGGCGGCGAAACTCGCCAATGCGCATGAGTTCATCCTGGCCCAGCCGCGGGGCTATGACACCATGCTCGGCGAGAACGGCGTCAACCTGTCCGGCGGTCAGCGCCAGCGCATCTCGATTGCCCGCGCTCTGGTCCGCAATGCGCCGATCCTGCTGCTCGACGAGGCAACCTCGGCGCTCGACAATGAATCCGAAGCAGCAGTGCAAAAGGCACTCGAAAGCGCCATGCAAAACCGCACCGTGCTGGTCATCGCCCACCGGCTGTCGACCATTGCCCGCGCCGACCGCATCGTCGTCATGCAGGCCGGCCGGGTGGTCGAAAGCGGCACCCACGCCGAACTGAGTGCCGCCAAGGATGGGCTTTATGCGCGCTTGCAGGCCTACAGCGAGGCCAGCAGCGACGTCGCGCTTGCAGACACAAACAACGACACAGCCGCCGAGACGAAGGGAAGCAAGCCATGACCGCACCAACCGGAAGCATGGGATTGATCGTGGTTGGCGCCGCCGGCCGCATGGGCCATGCGTTGATCCGCACCATCGCCGAGATCGACGGCGTCCATCTTGCAGGCGCCATCGAGCGACCCGGATCCGAAGCGCTTGGCCGCGATGCCGGCGAGCTGGCCGGTCTCGGGCCGAACGGGGTTGCGATCACCGACGATGCGCTTCCGGTCTTTGCCAAGGCCGAGGGTGTGCTCGATTTCACCGCACCGGCCGCCACGCTCGAATTTGCCGATCTCGCCGCCCAGGCCCGCATCGTCCATGTCATCGGCACCACCGGCATGGACGCGAGCCACGAGGCCAGGCTGCATGCCGCCTCGCGCCATGCCCGCATCGTCAAGTCCGGCAACATGAGCCTCGGCGTCAATCTGCTGTCGGTGCTGGTGCGCCAGGCAGCGCGTGCGCTCGACGCCGCCGACTGGGACATCGAAGTGCTGGAAATGCACCACCGCCACAAGGTCGATGCGCCGTCCGGCACCGCGCTGCTGCTCGGAGAGGCCGCCGCCGAGGGTCGCAAGATTTCCCTCAGTGAGAATGCGGTCAAGGTCCGCGACGGCCATACCGGACCACGCCAGCCGGGCAGCATCGGCTTTGCCACCCTGCGCGGCGGCTCGGTGATCGGCGAGCATTCGGTCATCCTGGCCGGCGAGGGCGAGATCGTCGAACTGACCCACAAGGCCACCGACCGCTCGATCTTCGCCCGTGGCGCAGTCCGGGCAGCGCTGTGGGCGCGCACCCAGAAACCCGGCTACTATTCCATGCTGGATGTGCTTGGCCTTGCCGACCAGGCCTAGAATTCGAACAATCTGATCAACCGCCTGAATAAAGGAATTCATCATGTCCGGAACGCTCGTCCTTGTCCGCCACGGCCAAAGCGAATGGAACCTGAAAAACCTGTTCACAGGCTGGAAGGACCCTGACCTCACCGAGCTTGGCGTTGAAGAGGCCAAGACCGGAGCGCAGGCGCTCAAGGAAACCGGCCTGAAGTTCGATGTCGCCTTCACCTCGGTGCTCATCCGCGCCCAGCATACGCTGGACCTGATCATGAAAGGCATCGGCCAGACCGACCTGCCGGTGATCCGCGACGAGGCGTTGAATGAACGCGATTACGGCGATCTCGCCGGTCTCAACAAGGACGACGCGCGCAAGAAGTGGGGCGAGGAGCAGGTCCACATCTGGCGCCGTTCCTATGATGTGCCGCCCCCCGGCGGCGAAAGCCTGAAAGACACCGGCGCCCGCGTCTGGCCCTATTACATGACCGAGATCCTGCCCCGCGTGCTGCGCGGCGAGACCGTTCTGGTCGCGGCCCATGGGAATTCCCTGCGCTCGCTGCTTATGGTACTCGACCGTCTCAACCGCGAGCAGATCCTCTCGGTCAATCTCGCCACCGGCGTACCGATGGTCTACAAGCTGAACGCCGATTCCACCGTCGCTTCGAAAGAAGTGCTCGGCGACATGTCAAAGGCGCATTGACGAGCATCGGATCGTTGCCAATCTCCCCCCTTCGCGGGGGAGATGTCACGAAGTGACAGAGGGGGGGATCCGCCCCCATGTTCCAAACCCTACTCACTGCCCGTCTGCAAACACCCCGTCTCCCAGCCCAGCATCGCCCGCTTGCGGGTGATGCCCCAGTGATAGCCAGTCAAGGCACCTGATTTGCCCAGCGCCCGGTGGCATGGCACCACGAAGGAAATCGGGTTGCGGCCGACCGCCGCGCCCACCGCGCGTGAAGCCGAAGGCTTGCCGATGGCGCGCGCCACATCCTGGTAGGTCGAGGCCTGCCCGAGCGGAATGCGCAAGAGCGCCTCCCACACCCGCACCTGAAAATCGGTCCCGATCATGACAATGCGCAAGGGCTGGTCGGCGCTCCACTGCTCGGGCGAAAAAATCCGTCCGACATAGGACGCGGTTCCCTCCTGGTTTTGTGCAAACTTTGCGCCGGGCCAGCGATGGGTCATGTCCTCGAGCGCTGCCTGTTCTTCGCCGGGATCGGCAAAGGCAAGTCCGCACAACCCGCGCTCGGTCGCCAGCACCACTGCGGTGCCGAACGGCGAGGGGTGGAAGCCGTAGCTGATTTCCAGTCCTGCGCCGCCGGTCTTGAAGTCGCCCGGGCTCATCGCTTCGTGAGTGACGAACAGGTCATGCAGCCGTCCGGGCCCCGACAGCCCGAGCTCATAGCTGGCATCGAGCAGCGGCAGGCCTTCGTGGCCGAGCAGGCGTCTTGCATGGTCGAGCGTGACCGCCTGCAGAAACGCTTTCGGCGTCAGCCCGGCCCAGCGGCTGAAGGTCTTTTGCAGTTTTCCCGGCGCCACCCCGAGATCCGAGGCGATCTGCTCGAGCGAGGGCTGGGCGCGATAATCGAGCGAGATCCGCTCGATGGTCTGGCGGACGAGGTCGTAATCCCCGCCGTTGGGGGTGATGTCGCGGTCAAGCTGTGCGGTCACGGTCATGGTCTGGCTCCCTGCAGCGCCCGGTGCTGTGTCAAATGGCGTTATCTCAAACGCCCGAAGGTCCGCTGCTGCATGTCATGCAATTGCGGCCACTCAACCACGCGCCGCCATGCGCCGCCACCCGAAACCCGCCGGCCCGGAAAATCCATTCACCGCTTCTTGATGGTCGCCAGCGCCCGCTGGAATGCCGTGGCAAAGCTTTCCTTGTCGTCGGGATTGAGGAACGAGCCGATATCGGTCTGCCGGCCCTGGCCGCTGATCCGCATGTCAGTGATGCCGATCTCGTCGTGCCGGGCGATGTTGAACCGCGTCCAGAACGGGTTGAAGCTATGATCGACGGTGCGGCCCGACGGCGCCACCTTGCGAACGTTCAGATCAGTGCGCGACATGCGGATGAATTCACGCGCCCGCCCCGACCGGTAGCTCAGCCAGAAGGCGCCGAACAACAGCGCCAGGTCGAACCCGAAAAAGCCGAACACCGGCCAGGCCCCGACCCTGGCGAAGATCGCCATGTGCACCAGCGTGATGATGGTCGTGAAACCCATCAGGATGACGAAGCCGACCCGCCCCAGGGAACGGTGCGGGCTGAGCACGGCCTCAAACAGCGGTTCGTTGTTCATTCTTGAAATCGTCTCCAGCGGGTGTTTGCCCCAGCGGGTGTTTGCTATTACTCCGTGCCTGAGATTATAGGGATGAAATGGAAAAGCCCAAGAGCCCGAAATCTGCCAAAATGTCGCTTGCTTCCGCCGCGACGGCAAAAAAGCCTGCTCCAGCCAAGTCAGCTGCCAAACCGGCTGCCAAGTCATCTGCCAAGCGAAAGCCGTCGCCGAGCCGCCCCAAGATCCCCTACAGCAGCGAGGAGATCCACGAGATCTTCCGAAGGTTCTCGATCCAGCGGCCCGAACCCAAGGGCGAGCTCGAGCACGTCAATCCGTTCACGCTGGTGGTTGCCGTGGCGCTGTCGGCGCAAGCCACCGATGCCGGCGTCAACAAGGCGACGCGCGCGCTGTTCGCCGCAGCCGACACGCCCGAGAAGATGCTGGCGCTCGGCGAGGACAAGGTGCGCGAGCACATCAAGACCATCGGGCTTTACCGCAACAAGGCGAAAAACGTCATCGCGCTCAGCCAGAAGCTGGTCGATGACTTCGGCAGCGAGGTACCGCGCACCCGCGAGGAACTGGTGACGCTGCCCGGCGTCGGCCGCAAGACTGCCAATGTGGTGATGTCGATGGCCTTCGGCGAGCCGACGCTGGCCGTCGACACCCACGTGCTGCGCATCGGCAACCGGCTGAGGATCGCACCCGGCAAGACGCCGGACGAGGTCGAGGCCGCCTTCCTCAAGATCATCCCCGAGGATTACCTGTTCCACGCCCACCACTGGCTGATCCTGCACGGCCGCTATTGCTGCAAGGCCCGCAAGCCCGAATGCGAACGCTGTGTCATCGCCGATATCTGCAAGTCGCCGGAAAAGACCTGCGACGTGCCCGCGGCCCTGGTGGAGTTGCCCGCGCAGGTGGTTTGAGGGATCTTGGAAAGACATCCTAAACCACCTAACCTGCACATCTTAAGCGGGTGCGGAGTCGGATATGGATCAGAATGCGGCAGCGATCAGTGCTCTTCGGGAGTATGCAAAAATTGATAAGCCCGGTTATGCTTTCATGATCGAGGCCCCTTGGGGGGCGGGCAAGACCCACTTGGTGAACCGCGAATTCAAAGCGCTTCTGTCTAGCGACAGAGCCCGCTATATCACGTTAAATGGTGTGTCGGATTACAAGACATTCCGGCGCGCGCTCCTCGCCAAAGCTTCGGACGCGAAGCTAACGGCTGCTGCCGGTAAATTCGGCGATGCTTTGGGCAAAATCGCGAATATCGGAAATATTGGAACTCTAGCCCAGGATGTCATCGAAGACTGGATGGTCGACAATCTACCCGATTTGTTGATCTTCGATGACGTAGAACGTTGCGAGATGAAGGCCGCTGAAAAATTGGGTTTAATCAATGATTTCGTCGAGCATAAGTCAAAAAAAGTTGTTTTGTGCGCCTTTACTGAAAGAGATGACGAGCAAGATGCAGTTCGCAGTCGAGACGATTTTCTGTCTCGCAAAGAGAAGGTAGTGGGGCGAACTGTCAGAATAGTCGCTGATGCGAGCAGTGCGATGCCTGACTTCATCTCGGCGATGCCCGATGGCCAAGGAAAGCAGTGGTTCCACTCTAACATTGAATTAGTACTCGATGTCTTCCGCGAGGCGGCGCACAATAATTTGAGGGTTCTGCGACAGTGCTTGCGCGATTGTGGACGAGTTATTGATGAACTGGAAGAGGACTTATTCGCATCTAAGGATGCTATGATCCGTTTTGTTCGCACCTATCTTACTCTGGCGATGGCGCTCGCGACAGGGGAAATAAATCCGGGTCATTTGGGCGATCGAAGCGATCACGGATGGCTTTCGAAACCCATCGAGGGGCAAGAAACGCATCCACTGTACAAGTGCTTCAAGAGACATCCACAAGCGGAGATTTTCGCGGGAAATGCGGCTAGCATTCTCCCTGTCGATCTAGGGGTTTCCCTGATTGGAATCGGTTACGAAGAGCCTGACAAGATTAATGAGAAACTTCGCTCAACGGGGCAGTTCTCTGGTGAACCAGATGTCCCTTTGTGGCGGCGCTTCGTTGAATGGAGGAAAATGCCAACGGAAGAACTTGAAAACACCTATCAGGAAGCCCTTTCCTACATATTCGAGCAATCGGAGATCGAGTCCGGCCCGTATTTGCATGTGGCGCATGACCTGATTTCTATATCTAAAGACGGGCCTGCCTCAGGGGAGGAAACCGCGAAAAGGATCGAAGATCGAATCCAGACTCTTGCGAAAAGCGGCAATATTCCTGCTGCTGACTTCGGCAGGAACCTTGGCTGGAGCATAGAGGGAGGTATGTATTCGTTTGGGGGTTATGAATTTGATCCAGATGAACATACCAAGCCAATCATCGAGTCCATGGCTAAGGCACAAATTGCAGCATATGATAATTTGCGATCTGAAGAAGCGAAGCGGTTGATGAATCTTTTAAACAAGGATTATGAGGCGTTTGGGCGCGAATTTTCTTGGGGGAGCGGCCGAGTAGCTTATCAAGAAACAGCAATTCTTCATGAGATTGATCCTAACGAATTCTCGGCAGCAGTTTTTAAATATGTTACATCAGGCGACTTTGTGGCCATCGGAACGCTGTTGAAAACCTTGGCGGAACGACACCGCGCAATGAGTCTTCCAGAGGAATTGGTTTGGGCGAACAAGGTAAAGACCACACTTATCAATCTGGCAGAAGAAGCTGGCCCGCTTGAAAAGGCGCGGATGGCTTCGTTTTTGGCATTCAATTGGAAATTTCCAACGGGGGATACCTAGACCCCGGCTCGAATAGCGCGCTTACGGGCCGGTCCAGTGAGAGCCAACTCGCCTGCCTGCTCACCGTCCCACGCCCGCCTTCATCGCGATCATCTTGTGCAGATGGACCATCATGCCGGCGGCGAACATCGGGGTGAGCAGGTTGAGGATCGGCACTGACAGGAAGGCGGCGATCACCAGCCCGGCAAAGAAGATCGTCGTCGAGTTGCGCGACCGCATCCGCTTGGCCTCCGCAGGCGACATGAACCGCATCGCCGCGAATTCGAAATATTCACGGCCCAGCAGATAGCCGTTGACCAGGAAGAACGCCGCCAGGTTGATGCCCGGCACCAGGAGCAGGATCAGCGCCAGCAGGTTCCCCAGTCCGACAACCAGCAAAAATCCCAGCGATTGCCGGATCGATTGGCCCAGCGGCATCGCCCGGCCCGGGTCTTCCTCGGGATAGTCGCGGGTCTCGATCACCTCGGCGATGTCATCGAGAAACAGACCGGCCATCGCAGCCGTTACCGGGGCGACAAACAGCGCCAGCACCAGCGCCAGCCCGACACCGGCGATGATGGCGGCAATGGTGCCTGCCCATCCGGCCCAGTCGGGCAGCCCCGGCAGCAGCGCTTCGAGCCATGGCATCGCCATCAGCGAAAACGCTTCGCCGAGGCCGAACCAGAGCCCGGCAAGCAACAGCATTGTCAGTCCGAGCGATTTGAACAGCACCGACCGGGAGGCGGGCGAGAACAGGTTGGATCCGCTCAGTCTGGCGGCTTCAATGATCATCGTCGGCGTCCCTTTCGCTGTCGGCTTGGTCATGCAGCGCCTTGCCTCGGCACCGTTCTGGCATGTGGGGATTGCAGCCTTGCACGTCAACGGCTTGCGCGCCTATGCGCCCGGCGGCGACGGCGCGGCAGCCTGTAATTCCCGGTGACAGATCGACACAAATCAGCCATGATTCGAGCGCCTGAAAGGCTGGCCGCCAATGGCCGTTCTCACATGTTTATTTCTGGATTTCCCATGTCCGCAGCGCGGATCCGCCCAGCCACCCCATCCGATATCACGGCCCTCGACGCGATCGAAAAGGCGGTCTTTGCGACCGACCGGATTTCGCGCCGCTCGTTCCGCACGCTGATCGACCGCCCGACCGCCGAAACCCTGGTCATCGAGGACGGCGGCGAGGTCTGCGGCTATGCCATGATCCTGTTCCGCGCCGGCGCAGCCCTGGCCCGGCTCTACTCGCTGGCGGTTGCGCCTGCCTGTGCAGGCAGGGGCTTCGGCAAGGCCTTGCTGGCGGCGGCCGAAACCGCGGCGATGGACCATGACCGCATCCTGTTGAGACTCGAAGTGCGCGAGGACAACCAGACCGCAATTTCGCTCTACAAGAAAGCCGGCTATCACCGCATCGGCCGTGTTGCCGACTACTATGCCGATGGCATGGCAGCGCTTCGCTTCGAAAAACTGCTGCGCGGTCCGGAAACCCCGGGTGTGGTGACGCCGTTCTATGAGCAGACCGCCGATTTCACCTGCGGCTCCTCCTGCCTGCTGATGGCGCTGGCCCGGTTCCGCTCGCCCGAGTTCCTCGATCCGATCTGGGAAATCCGGCTGTGGCGCGAGGCGACAACCGTGTTCATGCTGGCAGGCCCCGGCGGCTGTGAACCGTTCGGCCTCGCCATGGTGGCGCACGAGCACGGGCTCGAGCCGGAGGTCTGGTGCTCGACCGAGGAGCTCTTGTTTCTCGAGACCGTCCGCGATCCCGAAAAACACCGGGTCATGGAACTGGCGCAGACCGATTTTCGCGCCCGCGTTGCCGAGGCCGGCACCCCGGTGCACTACGAGGCCTTCACGCTCGACTGGCTTCGCGCCCGCCTGGCCGAAGGCCACGTCGCCATCGTCTTGGTCAGTGGCTATCTGATGATGGGCAAGAAGGTGCCGCACTGGGTGCTTGCCCATGGTGATGACGGACGTCATATTTTCGTCCATGATCCATGGGTCGAGGAAGAGGTCGGAGAAACCGTGGCCGATGCTGCCAACATTCCCGTTCCCTATGCGGTCTTCGACCGGATAGCCCGTTTCGGCCGCACGGGCTTGCGCGCCGCGGTTCTCATCAAGGGAAAATCAGCCGATGTCTGACTGGATCATTCTGTCCACCGCGCTGGCGGGCTTCGATCACGCCGCGACCAAGCACAAGGTGCTGGCCACCCGCGATTACCTGGCCCGGCCGGAAATGTTTCGCGGCGCCCGGCCCAACATCATCAACCTGTCGCGCTCCTACGCCTATCAGAGCCGCGGTTACTACGCCTCGCTTCTGGCTGCCGCGCGTGGCCAGCGGGTGATTCCGTCGGTCGAGACCATCATCGATCTTTCGGCGCGCAAGCTTTATGAAAACGCCATTCCGGAGCTCGAGGATTCGCTCAACAAGAGCCTGCGCGAGCATGACGGCGAGCCGTTGCCTTCGCGCTTGCGGGTGTTCTTCGGCACCAGCGCGGACAAGCGGCTCGAGCGCTTCTGCCGGCTGCTGTTCGACTGGTTCCGGGCGCCGATCCTCGAACTCACCATCAAGGCCGGCGACTGGGTCTCAATCTCCAAGGTCGGGCTGTTGCCCGTAACCAAGATCGACGAGGCGGAACGCGAGGCATTCTTCCAGGCCATGGCGCGCTATACCGCGCGGCAATGGAAGGACGCCAAGTCCCGGGCGCCGGCGCGCTATTCCTTCGCCACGCTGGTCGATCCCAACGAGGCCCTGCCGCCGTCGACGATCGACAGCCTCAAGCACTGGGCGCGGATCGCCGCTCGGATGGGCGTCTCGGTCGAGCCGATCGGCCGCAAGGATCTGCCGCGGCTGGCCAATTTCGACGCGCTGTTCATCCGCGAAACCACCTCGATCTCCAACCACACCTACCGCTTCGCCCGCCGTGCCCAGCAGGAGGGCATGCCGGTGATCGACGACCCGGTATCGATGATCCGCTGCACCAACAAGGTCTATCTCGACGAGCTGATGGCCGCCAACGGCATCCCGGTGCCCGACACGGTGATGCTGATCGGGCCGGAAGACTTCCAGCGCGCCGCCGACACCCTCGGTTTCCCGATGGTGCTCAAGGTTCCCGATTCCTCGTTCTCCAGGGGAGTCTCGAAAGTCGGTTCGATGCAGGAGCTCAAGGCGCTGGCCAGCGCCTGGCTTTCGGACTCCGAAGTGTTGATCGCGCAGAAATTCATGCCGACAAAGTTCGACTGGCGCATCGGCGTTCTCGGCGGCAAACCGTTGTTCGCCGTGCAGTACCTGATGGCCAAGAAGCACTGGCAGATCGTCAAGCATGACACCGGCGGCAAGCCGCTGGAAGGCGGCTTCAAATCGTTCTCGCTGGCGCAGGTGCCGCCACTGGTGCTCGACACCGGTCTGCGCGCCGCCTGCTCGGTCGGCGACGGGCTTTACGGTGTCGATCTCAAGGAAACCGATGACGGGGTCTTCGTCATCGAGGTCAACGACAATCCCAATCTCGAGCACGGCGTCGAGGACGCGGCGGAAAAGGACGAGGTCTGGACCCGCCTGACCAACTGGTTCATCGAGCGCATTGCCACCTGATGGGGCATGGTCGTTGGGCGCGGACTGTCGTTTCGGTTCGAAACAGGTTATAGCAGCCCCGGTTTGGCGAGCCGAGCCCGAACACCGACTGCGACCAGGATCCAATTCATGTTGAAAGCCGCCGAAGACAGCCTCAATCTCAATCAGATTGTCGATCCGGCCAAGTTGCGCAAGACGCTCAATGCCATCGCCTCAAAGCATGGCGGCGCCGGCATGGAAGCCCGGCAGGAGGTGCTGGCGGAAGTCAAGCGCGTCAATGCCGAGGGCCGGGAAACGGCCCGCACCATGCTGGTCGAGGACGGCGGCGGAACCGCCTGCGCCGCGCGGATCTCGCATTTGCAGGATGTCATCACCGCGGCGCTGTATGATTATGCCAGCTCGCATGTCTATCCTGTCACGAATCCCTCGACCTCCGAACGCATGACCGTCACCGCCGTCGGCGGCTATGGCCGTGGCACCCTGGCGCCGGGCTCGGATATCGATCTGTTGTTCGTGCTGCCCTACAAGAACACCGCCTGGACCGAACAGGTCGTCGAATGGATCCTCTACATCCTGTGGGACATGGGCCTCAAGGTCGGCCATGCCACCCGCAATGTCGATGAATGCATCCGGCTGTCGCGCTCCGACATGACCATCCGCACCGCCATTCTCGAAGCTCGTTTCCTGTGCGGCGAGCGGGCGCTTTTCAAGGATCTGGGCACCCGTTTCGAAGGCGACGTGGTGGATGGCACGGGACCGGAATTCATCGCCGCCAAGCTGGCCGAGCGTGACGAGCGCCACCGCAAGGCCGGCGATACCCGCTATCTGGTCGAGCCCAATGTCAAGGAAGGCAAGGGGGGCTTGCGCGATCTCAACACGCTGTTCTGGATCGCCAAGTATTTCTACCATATTCGCGACACCCAGGAGCTTGTCGGGCTTGGTGTGCTGTCGCGCCGCGAGTTCAACCTGTTCGTCAAGGCCGAGGATTTCCTCTGGGCGGTCCGCTGCCACATGCATTTCCTGACCGGCAAGTCCGAAGAGCGTCTGTCCTTCGATATCCAGCGCGATATCGCCGCGGGTCTGGGGTATCAGGATCACCCCGGTCTTTCGGCGGTCGAGCGCTTCATGAAGCACTATTTCCTCGTCGCCAAGGATGTCGGCGACCTGACCCGGATTTTCTGTTCCGGGCTTGAGGACCAGCAGGCCAAGCAGGCGCCGGGCCTGAGCGGTGTCATCAGCCGCTTTACCAGCCGTCCCCGCAAGATCCCCGGCACGCTCGACTTCATCGAGGACAAGGGCCGCATCAACCTCGCCGATGCCGACGTGTTCAAGCGCGACCCGGTCAACATCATCCGTCTGTTTCACATCGCCGATATCCGGGAGCTGGAGTTTCATCCCGATGCACTCAAGCGCGTCACCCGGTCGCTGCGGCTGATCAAGGCTGAGCTGCGCGAAAACGAGGAAGCCAACCGGCTGTTCCTGTCGATCCTGACCTCGAAGCGGCAGCCGGCGATCATCCTCAGGCGCATGAACGAGGCCGGCGTTCTGGGCCGGTTCATTCCGGAATTCGGCAAGATCGTCGCGATGATGCAGTTCAACATGTACCATCATTACACGGTCGACGAGCACCTGATCCGCACGGTCTCCGTGTTGTCGGGCATCGACAAGGACGAGGAGGGGCGCGAGCACCCACTGGCCTCCAAGCTCATGCCGGGCATTGAGGAACGCGAGGCGCTTTATGTCGCCGTGTTCCTGCACGACATCGCCAAGGGCCGGCCGGAAGACCATTCGATTGCCGGGGCCAAGGTGGCGCGCAAGCTTTGCCCGCGGCTCGGCCTGTCCGCCAACCAGACCGAACTGGTCGCCTGGCTGATTGACCAGCACCTGACCATGTCGATGGTGGCGCAAACCCGCGACCTCAACGACCGCAAGACGATTTCTGATTTCGCCGAGAACGTCCGCACCCTGGAGCGGCTGAAAATGCTGCTGATCCTGTCGGTGTGCGATATCCGGGCCGTCGGGCCGGGTGTGTGGAACGGCTGGAAAGGCCAGCTTCTCAGGACGCTCTATTACGAGACCGAACTGATGCTCTCGGGCGGATTTTCCGAAGTGTCGCGCAAGGAGCGGGCGGCGCATGCGCGCGAGGCGCTCGGTGCAGCCCTGTCCGACTGGAGCCAGAAGGACCGCACTGCCTATCTCAAGCTGCATTACGAGCCTTATCTTCTTGCCGTGCCGATCGAGGAGCAGGTGCGTCACGCCGAATTCATTCGCGAGGCCGACAAGTCGAAGAAGCATCTTGCCACCATGGTGCGCACCCACGCGTTTCACGCCATCACCGAAATCACGCTGCTCTCGCCCGACCATCCGCGGCTGCTCTCCATCGTCACCGGCGCCTGCGCCGCTGCCGGCGCCAACATTGCCGATGCGCAGGTCTTCACCACGTCCGATGGCCGGGCGCTCGACACCATCCTGATCAACCGCGAACTGCCCGATGACGAGGACGAGCTCAGGCGCGGGGCCTCGATCGGCCGGATGATCGAGGATGTACTGGCCGGCAAGGCCTATATCCCCGAGGTGATCGCCCGCAAGACGCGCGGCAAGAGCAAGAAACGGCCGTTCGTCATCAAGCCGCAGGTGACGATCTCCAACACGCTGTCCAACAAGTTCACCGTGATCGAGGTCGAGTGCCTAGACCGCGTCGGCCTGCTGACGGAGGTCACGTCGGTGCTCTCGGATCTGTCGCTCGACATCGCCTCCGCGCACATCACCACGTTCGGCGAAAAGGTTGTCGACACGTTCTACGTCCGCGATCTGGTCGGCATGAAGATCACCAATGACAACCGCCAGACCAACATAATTGCCCGGCTCAAGGCGGTGCTTGCCAAGGAGGAAGACGAAGTGCGCGACAAGATGCCTCCGGGAATGATCGCGCCGCAAGGCTCCACCCGGCGTGGCCGGACCCCGGCATGACAAGGTTGGCATTGGCATGAGCCTGATCAAGAAATTTGCGAGCGTCGGCGGCGCCACCATGGCGAGCCGTGTTCTCGGTTTCGTCCGCGAGGCGATGATCGCCGCGTTCCTCGGCGCCGGACCGGTGGCCGATGCATTCTATGCGGCCTTCCGCTTTCCCAACCTGTTTCGCAGATTGTTTGCCGAAGGCGCGTTCAATGCGGCCTTCGTGCCCCTGTTTGCCAAGGAGATCGAGGGTGGCGGCGAGCTGGCGGCGCGGAAATTCGCCGAACAGGTTCTCTCCGTTCTGCTGTTGTCACTGTTCGTGCTCTCCGCCCTGGCAATGATTTTCATGCCGTTCCTGGTCGGCACCATCATCGCCCCCAAATTTGCCGCTGATCCGGAGAAATTTGACCTCACCGTGCTGTTGGCCCGGATCATGTTTCCCTACCTGGCCGCCATGAGCCTGGTGGCGATGCTCGCCGGCATTCTCAATTCGCTGCGGCGCTATTTCCTGGCAGCACTTGCCCCGGTGCTGCTCAATGTGGTGCTGGTTACGGGCCTGGTGACGGCTGGCTGGCTGAGCCTGTCGGGGCCTGAAATCGGCACCGTGCTGGGCTGGTCGGTCACCGTGTCCGGCGTGCTTCAGCTTGGTTTGCTGGTCTGGGCGCTCAGGCGCGAGAACTTCACCATGGGCTTCGTCCGTCCCAGGCTGACGCCCGCGGTCAAGCGCCTGTTGTGGCTGGCCCTGCCCGCCGCGATTACCGGCGGCATTACCCAGATCAACCTGCTTGTCGGCCAGATCATCGCCTCGGCAGAGGCTGGCGCCATCGCCATCATGAATTATGCCGACCGCCTCAATCAATTGCCGCTGGGCGTCATCGGTATCGCCATCGGCGTGGTGCTGCTGCCGGAATTGTCCCGGGCGCTACGGGCCGGAGACATGAAGGAAGCCCAGCACCTGCAAAGCCGCAGCCTTGAATTCGGTATGGCGATCACCGTGCCGGCGGCTTTCGGTCTGGCACTGCTGCCCGAGCCGATCATCGCCCTGGTGTTCGAACGCGGTGCCTTCACCCGGGAAACCACGCTTGTCACCTCGTCGGTGCTGGCCGCTTTTGCCGTTGGCCTGCCGGCATTTGTGCTCACCAAGATCTTCACACCGGAATTCTACGCCCGCGAAGACATGCGCACCCCGTTGTGGGCTTCGGCGATATCGGTTGTCATCAATATTGGCGGCAGTCTCATCCTGTTCCCGCAGATAGGCGTGACAGGACTGGCGATCGCCACCAGCCTGGCGGGATGGGTTTCGGCGCTTTACCTTGCCCAGCGGCTGGCGGCACGCAGGCTGTTCAGCCCCTCGGGGGTCACCATCAGGCGGCTCTTGCTGATAGTCGCCGGCGCGGCGCTGATGGGCGCTTTGCTGTGGTGGGCCAAGGCAAGCTTCCCGCAGTTGTTGCTGGATGCCCCTCTTCTGGTCCGGCTCGCCTCGGTGCTTCTGACCGTGATCGCCGGCGCCGTGGTGTATTTCGGCTTCGCATTTTCGACCGGAGCCCTCAACAGGGCCGAATTCGCCCGGTTGCTCAGACGCCGCAAGAAGGCTTGAGCTGACGTCGCGCCGCAGGATTGGGCCTTGACCTGCGACCTGTGCCGCCGCATAACCCCGCCCGATTTCAATGAGGCATTCGGGCCCTCCACAAGCCCGTCGGGAGCGTATCATGTCCGCCACTTTCAAGCCGCTGGTTTTCTCCGGTGTTCAGCCCACCGGCAATTTGCAGCTCGGCAACTATCTCGGAGCGATCCGCAAGTTCGTAGCACTGCAGGAGCATCACGACTGCCTCTTCTGTGTCGTCGATCTGCACGCCATTACCGCGCAACTTGTCCATGACGATCTGAAGACCCAGACCCGCTCGATCGCCGCGGCCTTCATTGCCGCCGGGATCGATCCGAAGAAGCACATTATCTTCAACCAGTCCGCGGTCCCCGGTCACGCAGAACTTGCCTGGATCTTCAATTGCGTCGCGCGCATCGGCTGGATGAACCGCATGACCCAGTTCAAGGACAAGGCCGGCAAGGACCGCGAAAACGCCTCGCTCGGCCTGTTGGCCTATCCAAGCCTGATGGCCGCCGACATCCTGCTCTACCGTGCAACGCATGTTCCAGTCGGCGACGACCAGAAGCAGCATCTCGAGCTTGCCCGCGACATCGCCCAGAAGTTCAACAATGATTTCTCGGAGCGGATCAAGGCTGCCGGCCTCGGCGTTGACATGATGGTGGGTGAAGAGCAGGTCTCCGGCTATTTCCCGTTGATCGAACCGCTGATCGAAGGCCCGGCGCCGCGCGTCATGAGCCTGCGCGACGGCACCAAGAAGATGTCGAAGTCCGATCCGTCCGATCTCTCGCGCATCAACCTGACCGACGATGCCGATACGATTGCCAAGAAAATCCGCAAGGCCAAGACCGATCCTGCGCCGCTGCCTGATACCCTTGAAGAGCTTGAAGGACGTCCTGAAGCGCAGAACCTGGTTGGCATTTACGCAGCGCTCAGCGATCGCACCCGCAAGGATGTCATCGAGGAATATGCCGGCCAGCAGTTCTCGGTGTTCAAGCCGGCGCTGGTCGAACTGGCGGTCGCTGTTCTGGGACCGATCACCACCGAGATGCAGCGGCTGATGGATGATCCGAGCCATATCGATGCGATCCTCAAGGATGGCAGCGCCCGCGCCAACGTCATCGCCGACAGGACCATGGCCGATGTCCGCGAGATCATTGGTTTTCTGTGATCCGGATTTGACGCCTTTGCGGGGCTCCACCGGGAGTCTCAAAATCTGACTTGCGGGGAGGCCCGCTCTGATGGCATTGTCCCGCCCATGGTATCAAGAAGACGCTCACGCGAGGCCGGTCACCGGCGCAAGTTTCTCGCAGTCATCGACGACACGCCCGAATGCGAGCGCGCCATGCGCTATGCAGGAATGCGGGCTTACAACTCCGGCGGCGGGCTGGTTCTGGTCTACGTGATCGAGCCCGGCGACTTCCAGCACTGGCTCGGCGTCGAGGAAATCATGCGCGCCGAGGCGATGGAAGAGGCCGAGGCGACGCTGGCCAAGGCCAGCGAGAAAATGCGCCAGATCATCGGCATCGATCCCGAAGTGGTGATCCGGCAGGGCAAGACCACCGATGAAATTCACTCGGTGATTGAGGAAGATCAGGATATCGCCATTCTGGTGCTTGCCGCAGGCTCGGCCAAGGATGGCCCGGGACCGCTGGTGGCGTCCATCGCCGGCCGCGGCGCGGCGTTCCCGATCCCGGTCACGGTCATCCCTGACGCGCTTTCCGACGATGAGATCGACGCGCTGAGTTAGAGCGCCGTCTCAGCCTGCGTTTTGGTCAGAGTTGATCGCCGTGCCTCTTGATCCAACCGGTCACGAGGCCTATCTTGTTTTGAAGAATTCTAAACTGGCCGGTCGTTGCACCAGGCAGGGAGACAAAAGATGTTCATCCAGACCGAATCCACCCCCAATCCCGCGACCCTGAAGTTCCTGCCGGGCAAGGTGGTGATGGAGCAGGGCACCGCCGATTTCCGGGATGCCGACGAAGCCGGCAAGGCGTCGCCGCTGGCCGGCAAGCTGTTCGGCATTCCTGGTGTCACCGGCGTGTTTTTTGGCTACGATTTCATCACCATCACCAAGGATGATCCTGAGTGGCAGCATCTCAAGCCTGCCGTGCTTGGCACCATCATGGAGCATTTCATGTCCGGCGCGCCGATCATGTCCGGCTCGGACGAGGGCGCGCCAGCCACCGATGAAGAGTTTTTCGAGGCGGGCGACGAGACCATTGTCGCCACCATCAAGGAACTGCTCGAAAGCCGGGTCCGTCCCGCTGTCGCCCAGGACGGCGGCGACATCACCTTCCGCGGCTTTCGCGACGGCAAGGTGTTCTTGCACATGAAGGGCGCCTGCGCCGGCTGCCCGTCCTCGACGGCGACCCTCAAGCATGGCATCCAGAATTTGCTCAAGCATTTCGTGCCGGAAGTGCGCGAAGTCGAGGCCGTCTGACCCGGGTACCCTTTACCCGGCTGACCACCATGCTTATGAACCTTGGCATGTGATGATGCCGCGCGATCTGCGCGCGGCGCGTGGAGTGGATGTGCCCGGTGTTGACGCTCGCCATTGATTGTTCTGCAAGATTTTGTTCCGTCGCCCTTTTTCAGGACGGCGAGGACCGGATCCTTGCGTCCGCCAGCCCGGACATCGGGCGTGGCCATGCCGAGCAACTGCCGTCCGTGCTCAAGTCGGTGCTGACGGAGGCCGGCGTGGATCTGTCCGGGGTCGACCGCATTGCCGTGACCATCGGTCCGGGTTCCTTTGCCGGCATTCGCGTCGGTGTTGCCTTCGCCCGCGGCCTGGCCCTAGCTCTTGATGTTCCGATCGTCGGGGTTGGTTCGCTTGAGGCGATTGCTGTTCCCGCCGCGGGCCGGAATGGTAACCCCGTGATGGCAGTGCTCGACGCCAAGCGCGATCACGTCTGGGCAATCCTGGTTGATGCCGACGGCACGATCATCAGGCCCGCCGCCGAATTGTCGCCCCAGACCGCCGCAGCACTGGCGCTCGAAAGCCGCAGCGCCATCATCGGCAGTGGTGCGGCGCTTCTGGGCGGTATCGAGCCGGCCCTGGCACCGCATGTCATCGGGGATCCGGTGGCGCCGGCAATCGAGGACGTGGCGCGGCTTGCGGCAACTCTCGATCCCGCTGCCAACCCGGCCGAGCCTCGCTATCTGCGCGATGCCGATGCCAAACCGCAGGCTGGTTTCGTCCTGCCGCACGAGGCTTGAGGCAAGATGGTGTTCAACCTGTTCTCACGCCCGCCTCAATGCCTGATTCTTTCCATCGAGATGGCGGATGCGCGCACCGCCTCGCGCATTCACGGCGAAGCCTTTGCCCGCGCCTGGGGTGATGGAGAATTCGAAAGCCTGATTTCCCAGCAAGCCGTCTTCGGCTTTCTCGCCTGCCCGGAAGGGCGCGCCCGCACTACGGCAGCCGGTTTCGTGCTGTGCCGGGAGGCTGCGGGCGAAGCCGAAATCCTGTCCATCGGCATTTCGCCGAAGCAGCGCCGCAGCGGTCTGGGCTGGCGGCTGATGCGCAATGCCATGCAGGAGGCCGGGCGGCGCGGTGCCGAGGAAATGTTCCTCGAGGTCGACGAGACCAACACCGCGGCGGTTGCGATGTACCGCAAGCTCGACTTCGTTCAGGTCGGAGAGCGGCGCGCCTATTACGTCAAGGATGGCGCTCCGAACACGACGGCGCTTGTCATGCGCTGCGATCTTCGTTAGTCCGCAGGGGATCGTCGGCTATGGAATCGCCGGCAAATCCTCACCACAGTCACCGGCGGGGCAGGCGATGGACGAACAGAAATCCCTAGAAGACCGTTGCGCCGAGCGCGGCATGCGCATGACCGAGCAGCGCCGAATCATCGCGCGCGTGCTCGATGGCGCCGACGATCATCCCGATGTCGAGGAGCTCTACCGCCGTGCCGTGCTGGTCGATCAGCGCATTTCGATGTCCACCGTCTACCGCACCGTCAAGCTGTTCGAGGACATCGGCATCATCGAACGGCACGATTTTCGCGACGGCCGTTCGCGCTACGAGACGGTGCCCGAAGAGCATCATGACCATCTCATCGATCTTCGCACCGGCCAGGTGATCGAGTTCCATTCGCCCGAGATTGAGGCGCTGCAGGAACGCATTGCCCGGGAACATGGCTTCCGGCTGGTGGATCACCGGCTGGAACTCTACGGAATCCCGATAAAGCCCGACGAGAAATAGAGCGGTTGATCATGGATCCCGTGCGCGGCCCCCTGCACCGTCCTGCCTTGACTGCCCGGCCATGATCGCGGCTCTGCGCATCATTCTGATCGGTCTCGGCTTTCTGACGCTGACGCTGGCACTGTTGCCGGTGCAGCTGATCGCTCTTGGCGCAGGCCTTTCGGTGATGCGGCATCTGCCGCGCTGGTGGCACCGGGTGATGTGCCGCCTCATCGGCCTTAAGGTTCGCGCTCATGGCCGGCTGTCACGGGACCGGCCGCTTCTGCTGGTCTCCAATCACATCTCCTGGAAGGATATCCTGGTTCTCGGATCGGTCGCCGATGTCGTGTTCATCGCCAAGTCCGAAGTCCGCAGCTGGCCGGTGCTCGGCTGGCTGGCCCGCCTGCAGCGCTCGGTGTTTGTCGAGCGCGAGGTCAGGCGCAAGACCGGTGCCCAGATTTCCGAAGTGTCCGGACGGCTTGCGGCAGGGGAAGTCGTGGTGCTGTTTGCCGAGGGAACCACATCGGACGGCAACCGGGTGATGCCGTTCAATTCCTCGCTGTTTGGCGCTGCCAGCGCGGCCTTGCCGCACACGCCCGAGGGCAAGGTCTACATCCAGCCGGTTTCCGTCGCCTATGTCGGCATTCACGGCATGCCGATGGGGCGCTATCACCGGCCGGTTGCCGGTTGGCCCGGGGACGTGGCGCTGGGGCCGCATCTGCTGCGCGTCATCAGGGGCGGCGCGCTCGATGTCGATGTGGTTTTCAGTGATGCTGTCGAGTTTGACGCGGCCTCGGACCGCAAGAAGACCGCCCGGCTTGTCGAAGCCCGGGTGCGCGACGGCCTCAACGCCGCGCTGCGCGGCAAACTCAATGGCTGAATCGCCATTTTCAAGCCGTGTTTTTGTCGCTAAAAGCCCCCCATGACACAAGCAACCCTTACACCCGTCGCCGAACCGGACGCCACATCCGGTGCTGAAACCGGCGCGCAGTCCAGGAAGGTCTTCGTCAAGACCTATGGCTGCCAGATGAATGTTTACGACAGCGAGCGCATGGGCGATGCGCTGGCGCGCGACGGCTATCAGACCGTCGATACGGTCGAGGCGGCCGATCTGATCCTGATCAACACCTGCCATATCCGCGAAAAGGCCGCCGAAAAGGTCTATTCGCAACTCGGACGGCTGGCCAAGCTCAAGAAGCAGCGCAATGCCGATGGCGGCGATCTGATGGTGGCCGTGGCCGGCTGCGTGGCTCAGGCCGAAGGCCGCGAGATCATTCGCCGGGCGCCGGTGGTCGATGTTGTCATCGGCCCGCAGACCTATCACCGCCTGCCCGAAGCCCTGGCCAGGGCGCGCCGGGGCGAGAGCGTGGTGGAGACCGAATTTCCGACGGAAGACAAGTTCGACGGCCTGCCCTCCGCGCCGGAGAAGGCGATCCGCGCCCGCGGGGTCGCCGCCTTTCTCACCGTCCAGGAAGGCTGCGACAAGTTCTGCACCTTCTGCGTGGTTCCCTATACCCGTGGCGCCGAAGTGTCCCGTCCGGTCGACCGCATCCTCGGTGAAGCCGAGCGGCTCGCAGACGCCGGCGTCCGCGAGATCACGCTTCTGGGGCAGAACGTCAACGCCTGGCACGGCAAGGGCGCCGATGGCCGGGAATGGGGCTTGGGCGAACTGGTCCGCCGCCTGGCAACGATCGACGGCATCGACCGGATTCGCTACACCACCAGCCATCCGCGCGACATGGATGATGCCCTGATCGAGGCGCATCGCGATCTGCCCGAACTGATGCCTTATCTGCATCTTCCGGTTCAGTCCGGCTCGGACCGCATCCTCAAGGCCATGAACCGGCGCCATACCGCAGCCGATTATGTCAGGCTGGTCGAGCGCATTCGCGCCGCCCGCCCGGATATCGCGCTGTCGGGTGATTTCATCGTCGGCTTTCCCGGCGAAACCGACGAGGATTTCGAAGACACCATGCGGCTGGTCCGGGAGGTGAGGTACGCCTCCGCATTCACCTTCAAGTACTCGATCCGCCCCGGCACGCCGGGCGCCGAGATGGACGATCAGGTCGATGAGGCGGTCAAGACCGAACGTCTGGCGCGTCTGCAGGATCTGATCAACGAGCAGACCCGCGCCTTTGGCCGCGACTGCATCGGCAAGACCGTCGACCTGCTGCTGGAGAAACCTGGACGCAACACTGACCAACTGATTGGCCGCTCACCATGGCTGCAGCCGGTAATAGTTGATGCAAAGCTGGGGGAAATCGGTGACATTGTCAGGGTGCGAATCACGCAACCCGGCACGACCAGTCTTTTTGCGGAGTTAGCGGAATGACAGTCAGATGCAATTATGGAGCAAGATCGTTTGACAGCTGAGCACCTGTCCCCGACAGAAGCTGCGACGCCCGCCTCGGGCGCCTCGGACGCGACCCACCTCGCGCTCACCTTTGAAAACAACCGTCTCGCCAGCGAGCTGTTTGGTCAGTTCGACCAGAACCTCGCGCTTCTCGAGCAGAAACTGAAAATCGACGCCCGGGCCCGTGGCAACACGGTCACCCTGCGTGGCGAGGAAATCGCCACCAACCAGGCGCGCCGGGCGCTGGATTACCTCTACGACCGGCTGCTCAAGGGCGCCAGCGTCGAAAGTTCCGATGTCGAGGGCGCGATCCGCATGGCGCGGGCTGCCGACGACCAGCTTGTGCTGCCAACGCTGGAACGCAAGGGCAAGATGACCCTGGCGCAGGTTTCCACGCGCAAGAAAACCGTGATCGCCCGGACCCCGACCCAGGACGCCTACATGCGTGCCATGGAACGGGCCGAGCTGGTCTTCGGTGTCGGCCCTGCGGGCACCGGCAAGACCTATCTGGCGGTGGCTTACGCGGCCCAGTTGCTCGAGCGCGGCTCGGTCGAACGGATCATCCTGTCGCGTCCCGCCGTCGAGGCCGGCGAACGGCTCGGCTTCCTGCCCGGCGACGTCAAAGAGAAGGTCGATCCCTATCTGCGGCCGCTTTACGATGCGCTGTACGACATGATGCCCGGCGACAAGGTCGAGCGCGCCATCACCGCCGGCGTCATCGAGATCGCGCCGCTGGCCTTCATGCGCGGACGCACCCTGGCCAACGCCGCGGTGATCCTCGATGAGGCGCAGAACACCACGCAGATGCAGATGAAGATGTTCCTCACCCGTTTGGGCGAGAACTCCCGCATGATCATTACCGGTGACCCGAGCCAGGTCGACCTGCCGCGCGGAGTGACCTCGGGCATGGTTGAGGCGTTGTCGGTGCTTGAAGGTGTCGATGGGGTCATCACCTGCCGTTTCCGCGAAGTCGATGTGGTGCGCCACCCGCTGGTCCAGCGGATTGTCGAAGCCTATGGTCGTCGGGATCGTCCCCAGGAACGTGCTTCTGAACGTCCCATCGAACGGTCGCAGACCGAAGGCAACGGATGAGCGCTCAGCCGGCGGTCACACTGGAACTTGCTGTCGAGGCCGGGGAGTGGGGCGACCCGGATGGGATCGAAGCCCTGGCCGTGACCGCGCTTGATGCAGCGGTGCAGGATCTGGTTCGCTGCGAGGCGCAGCCGTTCCCGGTCGATCCGCCGGAAGTGTCGCTTGTGCTGGCCGATGACGCGATGATGACCGATATCAACGGCCAGTGGCGAAATCAGCCCAAGCCGACCAATGTGCTGTCATTTCCGGCCTTTCCGCTTCAGCCCGGGGGGAAGCCGGGTCCGATGCTTGGCGACATCATCCTGGCCCGCGAAACGATCGAACGCGAGGCCGCAGATCTGGGCAAACCGGTAAACGAGCACATCACCCATCTGATCGTTCACGGTTTTCTTCACCTTTTCGGGTATGATCACATCGAAAATGCTGATGCAGAGAAAATGGAAGCGATCGAGACTCGCATTTTGACTTCGCTTAACCTATCTGACCCTTACGGCGATACTGAGCCGGTTTGACATTGAAGAGACGATGACAGAGAGCAATGCCCCGGCATCGACCGGAGACGCGCAAAGCGCTTCGAGCGCTACACCCACCGAAGAAGCCCACAGTAACCTTCCCGTGCCGGTGCACGGGGGTGGTGTGATCGTGGCCCAGGACGAGCGCGGCGGCATGGGGCTTTGGCAGCGCCTGGCACGTGCGCTGTTCCCGCCTTCGGACCGCGAATCCATCCGCGAGGACCTGAACGACGCCCTGCAATCCGGTGGCGAGCTGCACGAGGCGTTCTCGCCGGATGAGCGCGCCATGCTGCACAACATCCTGCGCTTGCGCGAGGTCCGGGTGGAAGACGTCATGGTGCCGCGCGCCGATGTCGAGGCCGTGGACCAGACGACATCGCTGGGCCGTCTTCTCGAGATCTTTGAGGAATCCGGCCGCTCGCGCATGCCGGTCTATTCGGAAAATCTCGATGATCCGCGCGGCATGATCCATATTCGCGATCTTCTCGCCTGGATCACCAAGCAGGCCCGCTCCAAGCGTAAAACATCCGCCAAGAGTGCTGCTGTCAGCCAGAAGCTCAATTCGCTCAATGCACTGGAACTCTCCCGTGTCGATCTGAGCAAGACACTTCAGGAATCGGGCATCACCCGCAAGGTCCTGTTCGTGCCGGCATCGATGCTGGCCTCGGATCTGATGCAGCGCATGCAGGCCAACCGCATCCAGATGGCGTTGGTGATCGATGAATATGGAGGCACCGACGGTCTGGTGTCGCTGGAGGACATTGTCGAAATGGTGGTTGGCGATATCGCCGATGAGCATGACGATGAAGAGGAAACCCTGATCAGCAAGGCTGGCGAGGACAACTGGGTTGTCGACGCCAAGGCCGAGCTCGAGGACCTTGCCGAAGAGATCGGCGCGGATTTTGATATCCGCGAGCAAAGCGAAGAGGTCGATACCATCGGCGGGCTGATCTTTTCCGAACTTGGCCGTGTCCCGGCGCGCGGGGAAGTGGTTCAGGCGCTGCCCGGGTTCGAGTTCCATGTTGTGGATGCCGATCCCCGCCGCGTCAAACGCGTCCGGATCATCAGGAAGCGCCAGGGCGCGCGCCGTCGCCCGACCCGCAGCGAGACGGCTTCCAAGAAGAAAACCGAGACCGGGGACGCAAGCGCCGCTTGAGGTTTTCCTGATTCCGCAGCTCGACGCCCCGTGAGCGGGGCGAAGGGCTTCGGTCCTGTATCGCAGACCCTATTTGCCGGATCTTGTTGCGCCGATGCCGGTACCGGCTCAGCCGGTCGCACAACAGCTTCGCGCCAAAAAAGCCGTCGGCGATGACGGACATTGTCGTGGTTTTTTGAAAGGATACGCCAACTGATTCGCTTCCCCGGAGATCCTCGGAGAAGCCGGGCTGTTGGTGGCGGGGAGTGAGCCGGATTTGGAACGGATAGCTGAATCCATCATGCTGAGCTGGGGCGCCAAGCGCATCGGAATGGCGTTTGCGGCAGGCGCTCTGTCGGTCCTGGCCTTGCCGCCGTTCAATTTCTTTGCGGTTCTGTTCGTCTCGTTCCCGGTTCTGGTCTGGTTGCTGGATGGTGCCAGCGGACCGGCGGAAGCCGGTTTGTTCGGACGAATCCGGCCGGCCTTTGCCACCGGCTGGTGGTTCGGTTTCGGGTATTTCGTTGCCGGCCTGTGGTGGCTGGGCAATGCCTTGCTGGTCGAGGCCGACAGTTTCGCCTGGGCCCTGCCGCTTGCCGTGCTCGGCCTGCCGGCGGTGCTGGCACTTTTTTATGGAGTTGCGACCTCCCTTGCCTGGCTCTTGTGGTCTGACGGGATCGGCCGCATTGCAGCGCTTGGTGCGGCCTTCGGGCTGATCGAATGGGCGCGCGGGTTTGTCTTCACCGGCTTCCCCTGGAACGTCATCGGCTATGCCGCGATGCCCGCGCCGCTGATGATGCAGTCCGCCGAGCTTGTCGGCATATTCGGCATGTCGGCTCTGACCGTGTTCGTGTTTTCAGCCCCGGCTCTCGTTGGAACACGGCGTGGTGCGGTCGCGGGCATGGTCACGGCCTTGCTGCTGTTTGCAGCGCATATCGGCTACGGCTGGTTCGCGCTGCATCGTCTGGACAGCACCGGCACGGTTCGCTCCGATGTGGTAATCCGGATTGTCCAGCCGGCAATAGACCAGTCGGCGAAGTGGGATATGGCCGAGCGCGAGCGGATCTTTTCACGATTGCTCGAGCTCAGCGCATTGCCGTCGCGTGAAGCTGCGCCGCGGCCCACGCATATTGTCTGGCCGGAAACCGCGCTGCCGTTCCTGTTGACCGAAAACCCCGGAGCGCTGTCGCGCATTGCCGACATGCTGCAGGTCGGCCAGACCCTGATCACTGGCGCCGTCCGGTTCGAGGATGGGATTGGCGGCGGAGCCCGGCGCTATTTCAACACCATGTACGCAATTGATGACGAAGGGCAGATCATCGGATCCGCCGACAAGTCGCATCTGGTTCCCTTCGGCGAGTATTTGCCGTTCGAGGTCTTGATGCGGCGTATGGGATTCGGTCCGATCGCCGAATCATTTGGTGGATTTTCAGCGGCGGATCGTCGCGGGATACTTGCCTTGCCGGGTGGATTGGGGGCCGTGCCGCTGATCTGTTACGAGGCGATATTTCCGGATCTCTCGGTTGTTCCCGATGGCCGCGGCTCGTTACTGCTCAACCTCACCAATGATGCCTGGTACGGCCTTACGCCGGGTCCTTACCAGCACCTGCACCAGGCCCAGTTGCGCGCGGTTGAGACCCGCATGCCTCTCGTAAGGGCCGCAAACAGCGGTATTTCGGCAGTTACCGACGCCGGAGGGCGGATTGTCGCCAGTCTGCCGCTTGGCGAGGCCGGTGTCTTTGATGTCGCCTTGCCGCCGGAAACCGACCAGTTCTGGCACATGAGAATTAGGCAATTTAACTTTGGATTGATTATCGTCATAATGGTGTTGACGGCATTGGTTGCTCGTAGAAGTAAAAGACAACGCTTCGATTGACGCAAAACCCCTAAAATAGCATAGTTGTTTTCGTCAACCGGATTCCCGTTGTGGTCAAGTTTTCGCCGGAGCGGTGCTGCCCGCATTCCGAAACTGCAATCAGAACGGGATGAAACAACAATAGAGCCGAGGCTCTTGTCAGGACGAAAGAATGATTGAGAACAAGAAAAAGCCCAATCCGATCGACATCCATGTCGGTAGTCGGATCCGCCTTCGGCGCACTATGCTCGGGATGAGCCAGGAAAAGCTCGGTGAGGCGTTAGGCATCACGTTTCAGCAGATCCAGAAATACGAAAAGGGCACCAACCGCGTCGGCGCCAGCCGTCTGCAGAATATTTCGACCATTCTCAACGTGCCGGTCAGTTTCTTTTTCGAGGACGCGCCGGGCGATCCGTCCACGGGTCAGCCGGGCATGGCCGAAGCCAACAGCTCCAACTACGTGGTCGATTTCCTGTCTTCGTCTGAAGGTCTGCAGCTCAATCGCGCCTTCATCAAGATCCCGGACCCCAAGGTCCGGCGCAAGTTGGTCGATCTGGTCAAGTCGCTAGCCTCGGAACCCGACGCCGACTGACTTGACCGAAGCTCGGGCCTGGACCGGTTTGAGCCGAATTCGAGCATGACAGCGCCGCAATCCGCACTCCCTCAGTGCGGATTGCGGCGCTTTTTCGTGAAATCCAGCCGTGCCGGAGGGGTGGCGCCAGGCGTGCACCAGCCAATTTTCGTCTTCTATCAATCATATCAAGATATATTTATGTCATTCTGACCTTGAAAGGAGTGTGTGTTGCCACTAAACAAGCTGCAACACTTCAATCTGATGGAGCCTGCTATGGAGCGCTCGACTTTCCTTTTCACCAGTGAATCCGTATCCGAAGGTCACCCCGATAAGGTGTGCGACCGTATTTCGGACGAAATCGTCGATCTGGTCTACCGCGAAGCCAAGAAGACCGGCATTGACCCGTGGAGCGTCCGTGTTGCCTGCGAAACCCTGGCAACCACCAACCGCGTCGTGATCGCCGGTGAAGTGCGGGTACCGCCATCACTCGTCAAGCTCGACAAGAACGGCAAGGAAATCATCAACCCGGCCAAGTTCAAGTCTGCGGCACGCAAGGCTATCAAGTCCATCGGCTACGAACAGGACGGCTTCCACTGGAAGACCGCCAAGATCGATGTACTGCTGCATTTCCAGTCGGCTCATATCGCCCAGGGCGTCGACAACGCTTCGGATCATCAGGGTTCCGAAGGCGCTGGCGACCAGGGCATCATGTTCGGCTATGCCTGCAACGAGACGCCGGAACTGATGCCGGCGCCGATCTATTACAGCCACAAGATCCTCGAATTGCTTGCCGCTGCCCGTCACAAGGGTGAAGGCGATGCCGGCAAGCTCGGCCCCGACGCAAAAAGCCAGGTCACCGTCCGTTACGTCGATGGCAAGCCATCGGAGATCACCTCCATCGTGCTGTCCACGCAGCACCTCGACAGCAGCTGGGATTCGACCAAGGTCCGCCAGGTCGTCGAACCTTATATCCGCGAAGCTCTTGAGGGCCTCCCGATTGCCGCCGACTGCAAATGGTACGTCAACCCGACCGGCAAGTTCGAAATCGGCGGTCCCGACGGTGATGCCGGCCTGACCGGCCGCAAGATCATCGTTGACACCTATGGTGGCGCAGCCCCTCATGGTGGCGGCGCGTTCTCGGGCAAGGACACCACCAAGGTCGACCGTTCCGCTGCCTACGCGGCACGCTATCTGGCCAAGAATGCCATCGCAGCCGGCCTCGCCGATCGCTGCACGATCCAGCTCTCCTACGCCATCGGCGTTGCGCAGCCGCTGTCGATCAACGTCAATTTCCATGACACCGGAAAGGTCGACGAAGCTGCCCTTGAGGAAGTGTTGCCGAAGGTGATGGACCTGACGCCGCGCGGCATCCGCAAGCATCTCGATCTCAACAAGCCGATCTATGCGCGCACCGCTGCCTATGGCCATTTTGGCCGCAAGGCCGGTCGTGACGGTTCGTTCTCCTGGGAGAAGCTTGATCTGATCAAGCCTCTCAAGGAAGCGCTCAAGGGCTGAGCCAGACTGTCAGGTTAGGACGCTCCAGGCGATGACCAGTACTCCACGGCGCACGCGCGCCACCGAAGCGTTTTATGGTCGCCGCAAGGGCAAGTCCCTTAAAGCCCCGCAGGCCGAGGCGCTGTCAGCGCTTCTGCCTGTGCTCAAGCTTGATCTGACGACACCCGCGCCTCAGCCGCTTGCCGCGCTTTGGCCGAAGCCGGTCTCCGCCATCAGGCTTGAAATCGGCTTTGGCGGCGGTGAGCATCTGCTGCACCGCGCCGGTCAGGCGCCGGATGTCGGTTTCATTGGCGTCGAACCCTTCGTCAATTCCATGGCCAAGCTGCTCGCCGCTCTGAACAGCGAGGGGCTCGATAATGTGCGCCTTTATGACGACGATGCCACCCAGGTGCTCGATTGGCTGCCTGACGCCTGCATCGACCGCATCGATCTGCTGTATCCGGATCCGTGGCCGAAGAAGAAGCACTGGAAGCGCCGGTTCGTTTCTAAAGTCAATCTCGACCGTTTTGCCCGCGTTCTCAAGCCTGGCGGCCGCTTCGGCTTTGCCTCTGATATAGATACCTATGTCAACTGGACGCTGACCCATATCGCCGCGCATCCTGATTTTCAGTGGACCGCCCGAAAGGCCGAGGACTGGCGCCAGCCATGGGACGGCTGGCCCGGCACCCGCTACGAGGCCAAGGCGATCCGCGAAGGCCGGACGCCTTGCTATCTGGAATTTGTCCGCGCCGGCTGACCCCCGGTCGCCGCGCCGCAATCCTGCCGGTTGCTACATCGAAAAGAAGTTGAGCGGAAACAGATGCCCGGCTGCGGCATGGTCCGATGGACCGTAGGGCGCCTCCATGAAGCATTCATCCGCGAACCAGCTCCAGTCATCAACCCAGGTCCAGCAGTCCGCATCGATATAGGCCTGCGCCACTTCCCGCGCATAGGGGATGTCGGTCGGCAGCCGCACGAAGGCAGGAGGCTGCGGCTGGAAATAGAGCTGCGCAAGCGGAAGCGACCGGTCGGTGCAGTAATTCGAATTCCACAGCGTGAACCCGATCTCCCTGCGCAACAGGTCGAGCGCCCGGAAACATTGCACATGGTCTTCATGGCCATACTCGCCCCAGGGATTGTGGGTGAACACGTTCATATCCTTGCGAAGCAACGGCCGAAGCCGCTCGACGCATTCCCTGAAGTTGGCCTCGTAGGCTTGGGAGATTGGAACCTCCGGTGCCGGCGCCGAAATCGGAAGCGCCTTCTTCACCAGCGATTTGATGTCGCGCAGCGTGGCGGTCGAGGTAAAACCCAGACCCGATTCCGACAGAGCCGGCGCATTCCAGTCGGCGCATCCGAACGAGCCCGCTTCAGCCATTTCCAGCCAGGTCACGTTCGGGTGCGGCAGATTGCCGATCGCCTCGGCGCGCCGGTCGCCAAGCTCCGGGTCGGCCCAGAAGTCGCGGTACAGGATGATGACCTGCTGCGCCTGACCCATCACCGAGGAGAACCACAGGATCTCGTCATCGGGATGTGCGGCAACGATGACGGCGTTCGCGAGCAGGTCGTGTTGGTCTGTCATTGGTCTCCCCCAATCCTGATCCGGCTTGTCCGTTGCAGGTGCCGGGTCATGTCCCATTATGAAGCAATTATGGTGGGCGCGGGGCTGCGGATTCAATCTACGGTTAACCGCTGTTCAGCCGGTTCGCTGCGAAACGTCCCGGGCGGTGACCTGCCAAGGGGTGTGCCGAATCCGAAATATCTTGCTCTTCACGCGGGAAGGGGCTATATGCAGTTCAAATTCTTGATCGTTTTGAACAAGGGTGGGCCCGCGAGGACCCGCTCTTTTTTGTTTCCAGGCGATCGGTTGTACCATTGCAGCGCGTGTCGCGTCAGGGATGACGCACAAAGGGCGCTGCAGCACTTTCAATGTGCTGCATGATCTTGGCCCTGAACCGAAACCGGTTCGCGGACGAGTGCAGCAGCCAGGACATGGCCCAGATGACAGACGAACCCGCAATGCACACTGATGACAGACTGGTTGTCGAAACCGGCGTTGACGCGCGCATTGCCGAAATCGTCGGGCCGGTCATCCGTGCTCTCGACATGCGCCTGGTGCGGGTCCGCCTGTCGGGCCAGAACGGCTTGACCTTGCAGATCATGGCCGAGCGCAACGATGGCACGATGAGCGTTGAGGATTGCGAGGCGGTATCCCGCGCGATCTCGCCGGTGCTTGATGTTGAGGACCCGGTCGAGAAGGCGTATCATCTGGAAATCTCTTCGCCCGGGATCGACCGGCCGCTGGTGCGCAAGTCCGATTTCGAGCGCTGGGAAGGCCATCTCGCACGTTGCGATGCATCGGTGCTGGTCAATGGCCGCAAGCGCTTTCGCGGCTTTATCCGGGATGTCACCGATACCGGTTTTACGGTCGAGCGCGATCAACCGGCCTATGGCGAGGAAAATCTCGCGGTCATCCCGTTTTCGGCGCTTGCCGAGGCCAAGCTGGTGCTGACCGACGAATTGATCCGCGAATCACTGCGCGCCGACAAGGCCGCGAAAGCCGCGTCAGCGGCCAATGAGAACGATGCCGGGGATGTCCCGGAGGATCCGGAAGCAGGCGATCAGGCCTGAACCGGTTTCCAAGCGAATTCGCTATCGCCCTTCGGGGTGCAGTTGATCCGGTCCGTTTGATGGACCCAAACCAGACCAGGGCCGCCAGTCGCGGCCTGACATATGGAGACAGACATGGCAGTCAGTGCAAACAGGCTTGAGCTTCTTCAGATCGCCGACGCGGTCGCTCGCGAGAAGTCCATTGACCGCGAGATCGTGATCGCCGCCATGGCGGATGCGATCCAGAAGGCCGCACGTTCGCGCTATGGCTCGGAATCCAACATCCGCGCCGACATCAATGCCAAGACCGGTGAGATCCGCCTCCAGCGTCTGCTTGAGGTTGTCGAGCACGCCGATGATTATTCGATCCAGATCCCGCTGATGCTGGCCCGCGACCGCAACCCCGATGCACAGCTCGGCGATTTCATCGCCGATCCGCTGCCGCCGATGGATTTTGGCCGCATCGCCGCCCAGTCGGCCAAGCAGGTCATCGTGCAGAAGGTCCGCGAAGCCGAGCGTGACCGCCAGTTCGACGAGTTCAAGGATCGCATCGGCGAGATCGTCAACGGCACCGTCAAGCGCGTCGAGTACGGCAATGTCATCGTCGATCTTGGCCGTGGCGAAGGCATCATCCGCCGCGATGAAACCATTCCGCGCGAAGCGTTCCGCTACGGCGACCGGGTTCGAGCCTATGTCTACGACGTGCGCCGCGAGCAGCGCGGCCCGCAGATCTTCCTGTCGCGCACCCATCCGCAGTTCATGGTCAAGCTGTTCACCATGGAAGTGCCGGAAATCTACGATGGCATCATCGAGATCCGCTCGGTCGCCCGTGATCCGGGCAGCCGCGCCAAGATCGCCGTGATCTCCAATGATTCCTCGATCGACCCCGTCGGTGCCTGCGTCGGTATGCGCGGCAGCCGCGTGCAGGCCGTGGTTGGCGAATTGCAGGGTGAAAAGATCGACATCATCCCGTGGTCGCCGTCGCCGGCCAGCTTCATCGTCAATGCGCTGCAGCCGGCCGAAGTGGCCAAGGTGGTGCTGGACGAAGATGCAGAGCGCATCGAGGTCGTGGTGCCGGACGAGCAGTTGTCGCTGGCCATCGGCCGTCGCGGCCAGAACGTCCGCCTCGCGTCGCAGTTGACCGGTTGGGATATCGATATCCTCACCGAGGAAGAGGAAAGCCAGCGTCGCCAGAAGGAATTCAACGAGCGCACGCAATTGTTCATGGAAGCACTCGATGTCGACGAAATGGTCGGCCAGGTGCTCGCCTCGGAAGGCTTCAGCCAGGTCGAGGAAGTGGCCTATGTCGATATCGGTGAAATCACCGCGATCGAGGGCTTTGACGAAGAGACCGCCAACGAGCTTCAGACCCGTGCGCGCGAATATCTCGACAAGGTCGAAGCCGAACTGGATGCCAAGCGCAAGGAGCTGGGTGTCGAGGACGAGCTGCGCTCCATCCCGGGCATCACCACCGCGATGATGGTGGCGCTGGGTGGCGACGAGATCAAGACCGTTGAAGACTTTGCCGGTTGCGCCGTTGACGATCTGACCGGCTGGTCGGAGCGCAAGGATGGTGAAACCAAGCGCTTTGACGGCCTGTTCTCCAGTCTCGACATCTCCCGTGCCGAAGCCGAACAGATGATCCTGCAGGCCCGTCTCGCGGTCGGCTGGATCACCGAAGACGAGCTGGTCGTTGAGGAAGACGAGGCCGAGGCTGAGGCCGAAGGTGTCGAAGCTGAAGTGGAAGCAGGCGGCGAAGAGGCCTGAGGCCCGGCGTCGCCGGAGGCTTTGCGGTGAAGGTCAGGATCGAACCCGTGAACGACCGGATGTGCATAGTCACCAGGGAGCGTGGCCGGCCGGATGACTTGATCCGGTTTGTTGCCGGGCCAGACGGTTCCGTGGTTCCCGATCTGCGTCACGCCCTTCCCGGGCGTGGCTGCTGGGTGACGGCGGAGCGGTCGGTGGTTGATCTGGCGGTCAAGCGCAAGCTTTTCGGCCGGGCGCTCAAATGTGAAGTGATCACCGATCCCGATTTGGGTGGTGTGGTCGACAGGCTGCTTTGCGACAGCCTTTTCGGTATGATGAACATGGCGCGGAAATCGGGCCAGTTCGTCACCGGATCTGGTAAGGTTGACGATGCCATACGATCAGGTGCCGCAGTGGCGCTGATGCATGCATCGGACGCCGCTGATGATGGCGTGCGCAAATTGCGGCAGGCCAATACGGCCCGAGCCAAGGGCGTCAAGGAGGCGGAGATACCCGTCTTTCGGCTGTTTTCAGCCGATGAATTGGCGCTTGTCTTGGGTGACGGTGCTTTTATCCATGCCGCCGCGCTTGCAGGGCAGGCCGGTGAGGGTGTAGTGAAGCGCGCAAAGATGCTTGCGCGCTACAGGAACGGTCCCGAGGCGGGGCCGGGCTGAAAACGGGCTACCGGGTATTATGCCCGGGTGCGATCGATCAAGAAGCCGGCGCGCACAGGCGCGATGCGGTTTCCCGCGGAAACGGATACGGAATGAGCGACAGCAACGACGACAAGACAATCAGTGTTACCGGCAAGAAGACTTTCTCGCTGAAGCGCCCCTCTGTGGAACAGGGGATGGTTCGCCAGGAGATGGGTCGTGGCCGCACCAAGGCGGTGGTGGTGGAGACGCGCAAGCGCCGCATCAACCGTCCTGAGGACGATAAGCCGGTGCCACCGGTAACCCTCAAGCCGCGCCCAGCTGCGCCGGCGCCTGCCCCCGCGCCGGCAGCCGAGAAGCCGGCTGAAACTGCTGCAGCCCCCGCACAGAAGCCGGTGCCGGCCCCGGCGCCAACTGCAGCGGCTCCTAAACCCAAGGCTGCGCCAAGCGCAACTGCGGCTGCCAAAGCCGCGCCATCACGTCCCACACCGCCGAAACCGGCGCCACGTGGTGCTGTGCTCAACCAGCTCTCTCCTGGCGAAGTTGAAGCGCGCCGTCGCGCTCTTCAGGACAGCCGTGTCCGCGACGTGGAAGAACGCAAGCGCGCCGAGGAAGAAGCCGTCCGCAAGGCCGAGGAAGACGCGCGCCGCGCCGTCGAGGAGGCTGAGGCCGCCCGCCTCAAGGCCATCGAAGATGCCAAGCTGGCAAAGGAAGCCGAAGCCGAGGCTCTTGCCGCGAAGGAAGCGGCCGCCAATGCGCCGGCAGAAGCTGTCCCGCCAACCGCCGAGGATACCACGCGCGGCCGCCGCCGTGACACTGAAGACGAAGCTCCATCACGCTCCGGCGGCGCTGCGCGTCCTGGTGGACCGGCACGTCCCGGCGCCAAGGTGGCCCGCCCTGAAGCAGCCAAGCCGACACGTCCGAAGGCCGAAGAAGATCGCCGTCGTGGCAAGCTGACCCTGACCGCTGCTCTCAATGATGATGGCAATTCGCGCGGACGCTCCTTGTCGGCCATGCGCCGCCGTCAGGAGAAGATGCGCCGCTCGATGACTCAGGAGCCGCGCGAGAAGGTCATGCGCGAGGTGCAGCTGCCTGAAACCATCACCATCCAGGAACTCTCACAGCGTATGTCCGAGCGCTCGGTCGATGTGATCAAGTACCTGATGAAGGAAGGCCAGATGATGAAGCCTGGCGACATCATCGATGCCGACCTTGCGGAACTCATCGCCGGCGAATTCGGCCACACCGTCAAGCGCGTTTCGGAATCCGATGTCGAGCTCGGCATTTTCAATGTCGAGGACGAGGGCGGCGACACCGTATCGCGGCCTCCGGTCGTTACCATCATGGGCCACGTCGACCACGGCAAGACCTCGCTGCTCGACGCCATCCGCGACGCCAATGTCGTGTCCGGTGAAGCCGGTGGCATCACCCAGCACATCGGC
>Ga0189291_100183_pt1 | contig 46504 bp, 28 predicted proteins | sample UW1redminimetaG_FD_130331 | JGI IMG/M metagenome (GOLD analysis project Ga0189291, IMG submission 130331) | Marine microbial communities from the Costa Rica Dome - UW179B-red mini metaG | ecosystem: Environmental > Aquatic > Marine > Oceanic > Photic zone | place: Costa Rica: the Eastern Pacific... | reverse complement strand
AAAGAGCTTTCAGAGGCTGAAAATAAAATCTGGCATGGTCATCCTGTTTGGTTTCTGTGTGGGAATCCAATTGTTGGATATAGTAAGCTGAAAGGTTGTATTCGATTGATGTTCTGGAGTGGAATCGATTTTGAAGAAGAACAGTTAAAATCAGGAACAGGAAAGTTCAAAGATGCATCCATCAAATATACAGATCCGGATCAAATTAATTTCAAGGATCTTAAACGTTGGCTTGAAAAATCCAAAGAAATTCAGTGGGATTATAAGAATATCGTAAAGCGAAAAGGAGAATTAATTCGAATTAAATGAGTATCAACTTAAAACAGAATAAAGAAAATGCCATCGCTTTTTACAAAACTGCCTATGACGGAAATCCTGTAAAAGCTATAGAAACTTATGTGGGCGATGAATACATACAGCACAATCCTGATGTAGCAGATGGATTAAATGGGTTTATTGAATACTTCGAACGAATGCAAAAAGAATATCCTGATAAATCCATAGAGTTTGTGCGATGTATAGCTGAAGGTGATCTGGTAGCTTTACATACCCATCAAATTTGGCCTAGCAATGATCAATATGTTACTATGGATTTCTTTCGTTTTGATGAAAATGGTAAAATATGTGAACACTGGGACTCAATTCAACAAATTCCAAAAGAGTCTGCGAATCAAAATACGATGTATTAAGTTGAACTGATTGGTGAATAAGTTGATAAGGTTTCACTTATTTTACTATGCAACTTACAACCTTCTCACTGGTTTATCTTACTAACTCGGAGTAGTTTCGAGTTGGAAAATAGAAGCTTCTTATATCTTAATTCCTGCCATTTCCATAATCTTATTCCACTCTGCTTCTCTAACCGGAGTAATAGATAATCTGGACAATCTGAAAAGCTCCATATCGTCTAAGGCTGATTCTTCCTTCATTGCTTCTCTTGTAACAGGATTGTCAAATTTTTGTATGAATTTAACATCTACCAAATGCCATCTTGGATCTGACTCTTTACTCTTAGGATCAAAGTATTTGGCTTTAGGATCAAACTGTGTTGGATCCGGATAAGATTCGCTGGCTACTTCCATAGTTCCCACAATAGCCATCGGCTTAGCGTTAGAATGATAAAAGAAGACCTTATCTCCTACTTTCATCTCATCCCTCATGTAGTTACGGGCAGCGTAATTTCGGATTCCATCCCATGGTTCTACACCTGCTTTTTCCATATGATCGATACCAAATACATCCGGTTCCGATTTCATTAACCAATATTGTTTTTTACTCATAATACTTTAATTAGGAATATAAGAATTAGTTATAGCAGCTATATTCCGCTATTACTAATTCTTAATTTTTATATTTCTTCACGTACCACAAAATTGTGTCTTTCAACATACCGTCAAAATCAGTGGACGGCTCCCAGCCCAGCTCATTTTTAATTTTGGATGCATCAATGGCATAACGAAAATCATGTCCCAAACGGTCCGTAACAAAACTGATAAGGTTCTTATAATCGCCTTCCGGTCCGTTGCCAACTTCTTCGTTCAGTGTTTCACAAATCTTGTAAACCAGATCAAGATTTTTCCATTCGTTATTACCTCCAATATTGTACACTTCACCCGCTTTACCTTTCTGAAAAGCTGTTTCTAGCGCCGAACAATGATCCAATACATTCAACCAATCTCTTACATTTTGACCTTTTCCGTAAACCGGTATAGGATTGTGCTGAACTGCATTTCTAATTACAGTAGGTATTAATTTTTCATCATGCTGGTGAGGTCCATAATTGTTCGAGCAATTCGTTGTAACAACATTCATTCCGTACGTGTGGAAATACGCCCTAACAATCATATCACTACTTGCTTTCGAAGCGCTATAAGGCGAATTAGGAGCATAAGGGGTGTTTTCAGTGAAAAACCCATCGTCTTCCAATTCTCCATATACTTCATCTGTAGAAACGTGTACAAATCTGTTGCTCTTCCAAGCTTCTTCATCTTCTTGCCATAATTGCCTGCATTCTTCCAAAATATTAAAAGTACCCAGCACATTGGATTGTATAAATGGCTCCGGTCCCGAAATTGAGTTATCTACATGCGACTCAGCAGCTAAATGAAAAACTCCATCAGGTTTAAAGGTTTTTAGAATATCCTTTACTTCATCTCTATTTATCAGATCGATCTTCTTGAAATAATATCTTCCTGAATCTCTTAGCGGCTTTAGATATGACTGATCTGAAGCGTAGGTAAGTTTATCAATATTCATAATCGTCCAATCCGGATGATCTTTGAATAGCTTTAAGATCAAATTTGAACCAATAAAACCTGCCCCGCCTGTTACTATAATTTTCCTCAAAATGTATCCTGTTCTTTAATAGATGGAAATAATGGGAGTTTTTTGTCTTTTTCAGATATTATCGGTTTCGATACACCCCAATTTACTCTTATTGTAGGATCATCCCATCTAATTCCTCTTTCTCCCGGTTTATGGTAATAATCAGAACATTTATAAGAAATTATAGCTTCCTCACTTAAGACTGAAAAACCGTGAGCAAATCCTTTAGGTACTAATAAAGATCGGTGGTTTTCTTCCGATAATTTATATGCTACATAATTTCCAAATGTTGGAGAGCCTTTTCTAATATCAACAGCTACGTCCAGAATCTCTCCTTTAAGACAGGTTATAAATTTATCCTGTGGATTTTCAATTTGATAGTGAAGTCCACGAATGGTTCCATGATAAGATTTTGATACATTATCCTGAACAAACTCTATATTTATCCCGGCTTCTTTCAGTTGATTATGACGAAAAGATTCAAAAAAGTAACCTCTTTCATCTTCAAATACTCTAGGTTCAACAACAAAGACCCCTTTTATCCTACTTTCTGATATATTCATTATAACTGCTTAAGCAATCTTTTTAATCCGTCTTTCCAATTTAAAATACTGACGCCGTCAATGTTACTAATTTTTTGAGTTGATAACTTGGAAAAAGATGGTCTTTTTGCCTTAGTAGGATAAGCACTTGAATCAATTTTTTTCAATTCGATATTTATTTCAGCTTCTTTGAATATCTCCAAAGCAAATTCATACCATGAAATAATTCCTTCTGAGCTAATATGAAAAATACCCGATTCGTTTGCAGTAATTAATTGAAATGTATGCTTTACCACCTGATCAGTAAAAGTTGGGCTCCCAAATTGATCATCCACAACACTCAAATTATCCATTTTTTTGCCCAATCTGAGCATTGTTTTAACGAAATTGTTTCCATATTTGCCACACAACCAGGATACTCTAATCAGTAAATAATCACATCCTGATTCCTCTAGTGCTTTTTCACCTAAATATTTAGAATATCCATATTCATTGACAGGTTTTCGTTCATGGTTTTCAGGATAACCATCCGGAAATTTTGATTGGTCTTCAACATTTCCGGAAAAAACATAGTCCGTTGAGAAATGAACAAGCTTAATATTTAATTCATTACACAATGTTGCCATTTTATGTACAGAAGTTGCATTTATTTGAGTCGCTTTTATTTTTTCCTCTTCAGCTTCGTCAACTTTTGTATAAGCTGCACAATTTATAATAACATCCGGTTGATGTTTTAAAATTGTTTGTCTGAGCAAAGAAGTATTAGTTATATCCAGTTCTGAAGAACTAAAATCAGAAAAGTGTATTTCATTCTGCTCACAAAACTGAACCCATTCTTTCCCAAGTTGTCCTCCCGAACCGGTTATCAATACTTTCATATCTATACTTTATCTATTTTTTGGTACCTGATCCGGCTTTTCTCACCAAAAGATTCCTTTCATTGGATACATCTGACCTTAATAAAACTACGTATTTATTCCGTGGTTGAAGCTACTCTTTTTAAACTTAATTATAAACTAATATTAGAGTTGATTAATCCTTATCAAAATTGATTAAATATATCCCATACAGTCGTTAAAGCAATTTAATGATCCGTTTTTTCAGTATATTTGATAATGTATGAAACATAAAATCTCATATCTTTTTTTGCTCATTTTTGCTTTCCTGTCAACAACATTGGTCAAGGCACAAGACAAAGTATGGACAGGAGCAGTTGATTCTTCCTGGCATGTTGCAGGCAACTGGAATCCTTACGGAGTTCCTTCCTCTAATCAAACAGTTTCGCTTCGTAATAATGTAACCCCAAGACCTGTAATTACATCTAGTGTTACTGTAAAATCACTCACGATCAACCAATATTATTCTAATCCAGGAGATCAGTTAAAAATCCGTAATAATGCCACGGTGACGATAACGGATGATCTGGATATTTTTGGAAACGGAAAATTAAATATTATCAATGGTCATGTTTTGATGAGCGCCAGTTCGGGTGGCAATAACGAATTTACCATGAATGGTACTCCGGAAATAAATATCACTAATGGAAGTTTTACCGCCGGAACCGCCTCTGAAGATGTAGATGTAGAGATTATCGGCTCAGTAAATCTGGGAAATGGTGACTTTACAGTTTTTGGAACGTTTGACGTTAAACATAATAGCACATTTAATGTCCAGAACGGAACAGTTACAACTACAGGGGAAGTTCTTATAAACGGAACTTATAACGGAGGTAACGGAATAACAACTTTTGAAGATGGTGGAGACAAAAAATTTAAAGTTGAAGTTAAAAGTGGTGGTCTTATAAACCTTGGTACCGGAGATTTAAATCTTAACGGAGATACTATAGTAAAAGATAACGGAACCGTTAATTTTGGTTCCGGTAGCGTTTTGGTAACAGGGAATTTAACTGCTGAAAAGGATGGTAATATCAATATTCAGGATGCAGATGTAACCATTTCCGGAGATGTTGAATTTAAAAATGATGGTAGCCTGTCAATTAACACGGGCACTTTAAATGTAATCGGAAAAGCAGAACTAAAGAGTGGTGGCTCCTTTGATCTTAACTCTGGGAATCTGAATATAGGTGGTGATGCTAAGTTTTCAAATGGAGGAACGGTTAACGCAGGTAATGCAAACGTTACTTTTAAGGGAGATTTGGAATTTAAAAATGGAAGTACTTTTAATGCTGATTCGAGTACTGTGACTTTCAGTGGGGACGGAAATCAGGAAGTAAAACTAGATAATGATATAATCTTCTATAATGTAAAAGTAGATTCAGGATCAGTCGTAAACACCGATGGTGGTGGCAATACAATTGTAGTAGAAAATAATTTAGTAGTAGAAAGTGGCGGAAGCGTTGAAGTAGATGAAAATGACCAAATTGATGTTCAAGGTGAAATTGAAGGTGATGAAGATGCCATTGCCAGCCCAAACCCTTTTGCCGTATCTGCTGTTGCACCAAATCTTACCACCGTAATTATTATTTTTAATAAAGCCATGAAGGAAGTTCAGGCGGAAACCATTGGCAATTATAGTATCCGCAGAGTTAGTAATTCTGCTTCTGTTTCAATCAGTAATGCAGAACTAAATACATCAGGAAACAGTAAACATGTAACTTTAACCATTTCAACTATTATCGAAAATGTAGAATATGAAGTTACAATGAATAACCTTGAAAGCACTGATAACGGGAATATTTCAGCTAATCATAAAAAACGTTTTAAAAAAGAGAGTCTCGTTTATTACAGCAGACAATCAGGAAACTGGAGTACAAATAGTACTTGGTCAACCACAAGTCACAGTGGTTCTGCTGCAACTTCAAATCCCGGAAATACAAATAATGCTACTATTATAGTTGGGGATGGAGATCTTGTTACAATAGCAAGCTCAACCTCAATCGTTAATCAAACTGCTGTTCAGGCAAATGTTAGCTCAACATTAAGAGTTGCTAGCGGTGGAGTTTTAACAACAGGATCAAAAACTATTACAGGAACCGGAACTTTTCAGGTAACTAACGGCACATTACAAATTGGCTCTTCCGGCGGAATAGCAGCTTCCGGATCAACGGGCAATATCAGAACTTCGACTCGCTCTTTTAGTAGCTCTGGTTCTTACACTTACAATGGAACAAGTTCTCAAATCGTTGGTACAGGATTACCGTCAGAGGTTAACAACTTAACGATTAATAATACTTTAGGTGTCACTATTGATGCAAATGTAAAAGTGAATGGAACACTGAGTTTAACAACAGGTATTTTTATCATAGAATCCGGAAATAATCTGATTGCAAATACCAAGTCTATTGGTTCGGGGAAACTTCGGATGAAACAAACTATTTCAGGTTCTATCGGTTGGCGATTACTTTCCTCTCCTATTTCCTCTGACTATAATGATTTTTTTGATGCTATCGATACACAAGGCTATTCCGGTTCTTCTTTAGGAAATGACTCTGTTGACAGCCTTCAGCCAAATATTTTGTACTATGAAGAATCATATCCGGGAACAGATAATCAAAGATGGAGAGCTCCTGCAAATGCTTCTGCAACAATTGAAAAAGGTCTTGGTTTATATAGCTTTGTTTTTGGCGATATCGCTTCTGATTCCCGCTACAATACTCCTCTTCCAGCAGATCTAACTGTTGAAGGTCAGGAGCATTCTGGGCCAGTCGATTTCGGAGTAACTTACACAACAGCGGCTGATTCCGGGTGGAATTTGATTGGAAATCCTTATGCAGCTACCATCGATTGGGACGATTCAGGAAACTGGACCAAAACAAACATCGATAATACTATTTATATCTGGGATTACTCAACAAGCCAGTATAAAACTTGGAATGGAACGACCGGCGATATAGGCGATGGATTAATTTCTCCGTTTCAAGGATTTTGGATAAAAGCGAATGATGCAAATCCTTCGCTAATTGTAGAAGAAGATGCAAAAACAACAGGCGGTACTTTCATTGGAAAGGTAAATACATCAGCATCTGATCCTGAGCCAAAGTTTTCCATAGTTCTCTCTGATGATATTAATAAGACTTCTACTCATTTCATGTTTTCAAAAAGTGCTAAAATTAATAAAGATGCTAAAGATGCGTATCGATTGGTCCCTCCTCCGGGCATTCCTTCATATCTTGATTTTGCATCTGTATCAGAGAATAGAAATCGTTTTTCAATTAACAATCTTCCCAGAGATTTTGGCGTACCTATCGAAATTCCATTATCAATGGATGCCTATGAAAAAGGTTATTCTACTGATAAACCGCTTCATTTTAAATTCCAGAATTTTGAAAACATTCCGTCCGGTTGGTCTATTTACCTTGTTGATACCAAATTAAATACAGAGATAGATATACTTTCGGAACCAACATATTTGTTCAACTTTAAAGGGGATCGCAGAAAAGCTGCTCCTAACAATGTTCTTGGTAGTAAACCAAAAATTACCACTAAAGCTTCTTCTAAAAATAGATTTCATTTAATAATTGAGCCTGGTTCTGATGCTTTAGAACTGCCCAATTCCTTTGAGCTAAAGCAGAACTTTCCAAATCCTTTTAATCCAACAACCTCCATTCAGTTTTCATTGCCTCTCCAATCTCAGGTAACATTGGAAATTTATGATATTCTTGGCCGTAAAATTCAGACTTTGGTTTCTGAAAATCTTGAAGCCGGCGGTCATACCTATCAATGGGAAGCTTCAAATCAAGCAAGTGGTGTATACCTCTATAGATTAGTTACTTCAGAAGGAAGTCAAATTAAAAAAATGACTTTAATCAAGTAGATTAAATCCGATAAAATTGGGTAGTTAGAATTGTTTAATGAAACCAATTAAGTATTTATTATTGGTATATTCGATTACCTACATCTACTTAAAGAGATTTTTTTGAAGCGCAAAAAGAGACAAATTCATAATTGGTTATTTGCATTAGCACTGTTAGTGCTTTTCTCTGAAGTTGCTGTGTCTCAAATAGCAGGGTATACAAACCGGTTAAAAGGGCAGATAAATAATGGTCGAGTTAGTGGAACTTCAAATTTATCTAATTTCCCGGTTCTAATGAGCTTTACCCTTCCCGATTTAAGATCTACCGGAAATGGAGGTCTTGTACAAAGTGTAAATGGATATGATATACTTTTTACTGCAGCCAATGGAACCACCATTCTTTCCCATCAAATTGAAAATTATGTCCCCACAACCGGGCAAATAGAAATTTGGGTACGATTCCCAACACTTTTAGCAACTTCTGATACTGAGTTCTACATGTATTATGGAAATTCCGGAATAGTCTCAGATCCCTCCTCTCCAAATGTTTGGGATTCAAATTATAAAATGGTGTTGCACATGAATAACGATACCAATGATGCAGCCGGGGAAGGTACGGATGCCACAGATTCTGGAACTGCAGATATTGAAGGACAAATCGGAAGAGCAAGAAATTATGGAACCAACGAAGGAGATTTAATTCAGGTTCCTGATCCGGGAGTATCACCACTTGATATAACAGGTAATATTACTGTCTCCTTTTGGATAAATATTTCAAACCTTGCTGACGGGCCTGATTTGATCACAAAAGGAACTTATACTGATGGCTATTCTATGTGGATTACCAATAACGGGAATCTCCGTTTTCAAATTAATAACAATGCTTTAAATGGTTCGGCAAACAATCAGATTGCTAATGGTGTTTGGAGTTATTTAACCTTCACAAGGTCTCCTTCCGGTAGAAGTATATACGTTAACGGATCTCCTGATGCCTCTGACGCTTCAGGAGTATCTTTCAATACTAACAACGATCCTCTCTTTATATCTACTACTGCTTTTGATTTTGAAGGAAGTATGGACGAAGTACGTATTTCGAATACAACCCGAAATGCAGACTGGATAGCAACGGAATACAACAACCAAAGCTCACCATTAACTTTTGTTGCCCAATTAAATGCAGAACCTGTTTTGCAAACTATAGAAGGATCAACGATTACTTTTAATTCCGGAGATGCTCCTAAAACCATTACTTCTACTATTGTTGTTTCTGATGGGGACGATACCAATCTGGAAAGTGCTGAAGTATCAATTTCAAACAATTTTACTTTAACAGAAGATGAACTTGTCTTTACAGATCAGCTAGGAATCACGGGAAGTTACGCCTCAAGCACTGGTGTACTTACTTTAACCGGAACGACAACAAGTGCCAATTATCAAACTGCAATACGGAGCATTACCTATAGAAACTCCGATACTTCCCCTACCGAAAATACAAGAACCGTTAGTATTACGGTAAGCGATGGATCAGATGATAGTAACACTTTAACAAGAAATATTAACGTAGTAAAAGTTAATAATGACCCGGTTCTATCAAATCTGGAATCTTCTTCATTGATTTTTTTCCCAGGCAGTTCTGCAAAACAGATAAGTAACACTATTGAAATTACTGATATTGACGACACAAATATAGAAAGCGCAACAATTCAGATTTCATCCAATTACCTGAGTTCAGAGGATACACTGGAATTTACAAATCAGAATGGAATTACTTCATCATGGAATGATATTTCTGGTACGCTAACACTTTCGGGATCGGCTACAAAAACAAATTATGAGAATGCTATCCGAAGTATCACTTATCTGAATTCAAATGGGGCTCCTGATATGTCGGTTAGGACACTTAGCTTCACAGTCAGTGATGGAAGCGATAATAGTTCAACCCTTACCCGTGATATTGAAATACCGGATTCAATATCTGACCCCTCAACTGATTTTTCTAATACAGTTTTCCATTTTGATGCATTTGATGTGGACGGAGATTTACTAACTAATGACCAACCCGGAGATGGCACCGGTGTTTCAACTTGGGGAGACAGATCTGACAATGCCGGAGGAAGTTCTGTAGATCTTTCAGGTACAACAAGCCCGGCCAGTGATGAGCCCACCTTTGATTCTGGTTATTTCGGAGAAAGAGGCGGATTACTTTTCGATGGTACAAATGACAAGTTTGATGTTCCGGACAATACTATAAATAACACCGGAACATATACAGAAAAATCTTTTGCAGTAGTTTTCAGGACCGGATCAAGCACTGCAGGATTACAAATAATTTATGAACAAGGTGGTGGAACCAGAGGCTATCAAATAAGCATTAAAGATGGTATTGCTTACGCTTTTGTTTGGAATAATTCAGAATGGGGCGCGTCGGATCAATATAAATCGATTAATATTGGAGCCGTTTCAACTAATACTAACTATATTCTTATTGCAAGTCATGATGCAACTTCTGGAACTGTTGCAACCAGTACCTGGTCAGCAAATATAAATGGCGGAAGCATAACTACTCTTACGGATGTTGATTTTCAGAGAGCTCATAGTGGTGATGCAGTAATAGGCGAAGAAGACGGTACAAGAGACCCTGCAACAACTGCAAATAATCCATCAGGAACTAACAATTTCAATGGCATTATTGGTGAGTTTATTTCTTGGAATGATGCTTTATCTGCAGGTGATTTCACAAACTTATATGCCTACTTAAGCGATAAATGGTTCAATAAAGCTCCATTGTTATCATCAATAGAAGGTTCATCACTTTCTTATTCAGAAGGTGATCCTGCAACAACAATATCGTCCTCTTTAATAGTTTCTGATTCTGATAATTCTGTTTTGGAAAGCGCGGAAGTAAGTATATCAGAAGGATTTAATAATTCTGAAGATGTTCTTGCCTTCACTAATCAATTAGGAATTACAGGAAACTGGAATTCAACCACAGGAATTCTGACTCTATCAGGTTCTTCATCTGTTGCAAATTATCAAACCGCACTTCGTTCTGTAACTTATGAAAATACGAATGGATTAAATCCGTCAACCGTTACCAGAGAAATTTCTTTTCAGGTATTTGATTTTGAAGATGCAAGTGGTGTAGTCTCGCGGGAAGTTGACATCATCCCGTCCAATGCAACTCCCGTTCTGGCTGCAATCGAAGGTTCTACTATTGCTTTCACAGAAAATGACGGACCTACCTCTTTAACTTCAACTATTACCATTTCTGATGGTGACGATGTGAACTTAGAAAGTGCTACGATCCAAATCACAAATAACTACTTCTTAGGTGAAGATGTCCTCGATTTTATTGATGCAAACGGTATCACCTCCAGTTTTAATACTGGAACCGGTACACTTACTCTTTCAGGGACTGCTACTGTAGCCAATTATCAAACAGCACTCAGAGCAGTAACCTTTGAAAATATCAGCTCAGATCCGGTTACAGGATTAGATAGAATGGTTACAATTACGGTAAATGATGGTTTGGACGACAGTAATACACAAACAAGAGATATCTCCGTATCCAGTGTAAACACTCCTCCTTCTTTAGATGATATTGAATCAGATGCTATCCTTTATACCACAGGAGATTCGCTGGAAGTATCTGATGATATTACCATTTCTGATGCTGATGATGCAAATATTGAAACCGTTACTTTTCAAATAACCGGGAATTACGATAGTTCTGAAGACACTCTTGTCTTTGCCGATATATTTGGCGTTACTGATTCCTGGACGGACGGCACAGGACTTTTAACACTTACCGGACCTGCTTCCAGAGCTGACTTCCAGAGCGCGATCAGAACAGTTCGTTATGCCAATACCTCCTCTAATCCTTCAGATCAACAACGAACAATTTCAATCATTGCTAACGATGGAGATGACAACAGTAACACACTTATTAGAAATGTAACGGTTAGTGTTCCTGCAACAATTAATGATCTTACTGTTTGGTTAAAAGGTGATGATGGAACCTTCAATGCTACAACAGGTGGCAGCGCAAGTACCAATGGTGGAAACGTTCGCAGATGGGAAGATCAAAGTGGAAATAATCATCACTTTATTACATCCGGTACCGCTCCTACGTTACAGACAAGCGTGGGTAGTATAAACTCTCAGAATGCAATTGAATTTCCAGGAGGTGGAACCGTAGTAAGACTGGAAGACGCCGATGCTGAAACGCAGTATTTAAATGGATTGGATCAGTTTACGATATTTTTTGTGATCGAATCTGACATTACTAGCACAGACAGAGGTTTTTGGACTACCTATCAACCTGATGGTACAGGCGATGACAAATTCTTCAACATCCGTTATGACGCAACAGGCACAAGCGGTACTAATATTATCACTGCTGGCCTGCGAGAAGGAGCTTCATCAAACTTTCTTCTGCAAAGTTTTTCTGATGCTCAAACTACATCAGGACAAATAATAGCACTAAAGTGGCAATCCGAAGAGATATTCGATCTATATGTTGATGGAGTGCTGAATAATCCTTCTGCCTCAGGAAATATACCCACCGGATTACTTACCAATTTAACTACGGCAATTCTTGGCCAAAGTAGTCAGGATCAGAACAATAGCTGGGATGGTTTGATTGCTGAAATGTTGTTCTATTCCAGAGATCTCACTTTATCAGAACAACAGAATATTGAAGATTACCTTTCTGTTAAATACGGAATTCCGATAAGAAATCTTACAGCGGCAACCGGAGGAGAAGCTATTTCAGCTGATGATGCTTCAACCACTTACACTACCTTATCCGGTCCAAGAGTTCAGGAAAGTTTTATAGGCGAATATACCTCAAGTGGCACATTTGTGTTTAGAGCTCCTACGGGATTTGAATGGGATACGGGAGGTTCAGCGCCTTCTGCTTCAGTCGCTCCTGCATTTGGCGGAAGTACAAATCTTGCGATTTCATTTACAGGCAGAACTTCTAATGAAATCACTTTTACAGTTACCACTCCTTCCTCAACTAATCCTGCCGAAATTACTTTCAGCGGTTTCCGAGTAAGACCAACCACCGGTGTGCTGCCAAATGAAGGAATAATCACAAATGTTGGAACAACAGGTTCGGGAGGTACAACCAATTATGGTACTCTAACAATGGTTGCCGGAACTCAGATAGCAATGGCTTATTCACAGCAACCCGGAACTTCAACTGTAAATTCTGCCATCACTCCTTCCGTTAGAGTTCAGCTGGAAGATCAATTTGGTAACTCTGTTGAAGAAGGCGGAGTTGATATCGATATAGCGCTAAATGTTGTAAGTGGTTCCGGAGCATTTACGGGTAGCTCTACCACAACCATTCGGACAAATTCTTTAGGAATTGCAGAATTCACAAATTTGCTTATTGATGATACCGGTTCCTACACACTTACTGCTTCATCTTCCGGTTTAACTTCACAACTAAGTAGCCAGTTTGACGTGGTTATATTGGGACAACTAACTGAATTTATAGTAGAGCGCGTTCCTTCAGGAAATATATCTAATAAATTAGCCGGACAAAGTTTCAATATCAAAATATCTGCCGTAGATGGAACTGATGACGTAGTTACAGACTTTACTGGTACTGTTGATATTTCATCTTCATGTACTTTAGATGCCGGACAAGGGACTTCCCCCTCTTTCTCTGCTGGAGTGTTATCAACCTTAACGGTCAGCATTACCAGTGTCGGTTCATGCTCAATTACAGCTACCAATTCAGCAGGTTCTGAAATAGGTGTGAGCAACAATTTCAATGTTACACCAGGCGCAGCTTCTGAAACAACTACTCAGATCACGGCCAGCCCTACGGTAATATTCAACGATGGATTTTCTACTTCTACAATTACTGTACAGGTTCAGGATGCATCAGGAAATAATAGAACTACCGGAGGAGCTACGATAGTTCTTTCCACAACTGATGGATCCTTAGGAAGTGTTACTGATAATTCTAACGGAACATACACCGCAACACTTACTTCATCTATTGTTGAAGGAACGGCTACCATAACAGGAACTTTGAATAGCAATGCAATAACTGACAACGCTCAGGTTGAGTTTGCAGCATTCAATAATATCTGGCAGTCTCAGGTTGGCTCTATTTCGGATGCAAGAAACTGGGATGACGATGCAAACTGGTCTTCAGGAAGCGCACCCATTGTATCCGATAAAGTATTGATACCTGCTACACCTTCTGTTGGTAATCAACAACCTGTAGTTGATGTTACAAATACTACCATAGCACAAATTTCTCTCGAAACCAGTGCATCTGTTACTGTTTCAGGAGGCGTTAACTTTGTAGTAACCGGTGAAGCTTCCGGAGGTGGTAAAATTCTTGGTAGTAATGCGGATTCACTGACTGTAGGTGGCAATCTTGATGTACTTGATATAACTTTAGGAAATGTAATTCTGAATGGATCATCTCAACAAATTGTAACCAGCCCTAACGATTATGTTGATCTTGAATTAGATAATTCAGCCGGAGCTAATTTCTCTGCCGATCTTACCGTAACTGGAGATCTAAATCTAACAGATGGAACACTATTTATCCCAAGTGGCAAAAATCTAATCGCAAATTCTAAAACGTACGGTGTTGGAGGCTCACTAAGATTCCAACGTAGAATTTCAGGAGCTCGAGGATGGCGTATGGTTTCATCCCCGGTAAATACAACGTATGGCGATTTTCTGGATGGAACTTTAACACAGGGATATACCGGTTCAACTTTAGGTAGTGCAGCGTTGGATAGTCTTCAACCTAACGTACTTACTTATCTGGAAAGCTTTGAAGGAACTGATAATCAAAGATACCGCGCTCCTACAAATGCAACTCAATCTGTGACACAGGGGCAAGGAATTTTTGTATTCATATTTGGTAATGTTGCTGCAGACGCCCGCTATAACGATCCAATTCCCGATACCCTCGATGTTGAAGGACAGGAATGGGATGGAGATGGCACAGAAGTAGATTTCGGAATTACTTATACCGCAACGGCTGATACAGGCTGGAATCTTGTTGGGAATCCTTTTGCTGCTACCATTGATTGGGATGACTCTCCGAACTGGACAAAAACCAACGTTGAAAATACCATCTACGTTTGGGATCCATCTGCAAATGGTGGAAATGGTGAATATTTAACATGGAATGGAACAACCGGAACTCTTGGTGGCGGTTTGATATCTCCTTTTCAGGGATTTTGGGTTAAAGCTAATGCGGCAAGCCCGGTTCTGGCCGTTGATAAAGAAGCCAAAACCACAGGTGGAAGTTTTAAACGAAAAGAGAATAAAGAAACCGTCAGTGATCCTCAAATGGAGTTTTCTTTGCAAGCTGATGGATTGAGTAAGAAAACAAACATCATGTTTTCTAGTACTGCCGGAAAAGCCAAAGATAACAACGATGGATATCGCTTACTGCCTTTTTCATCAACTCATTTGGAGCTTCATACTCTACTTGAAGATGGTACTGAATTAGCGATCAATAACTTACCACTTGACTTCAATTCCAGATATAAGATCCCACTACACATAGCGGCATATAGAGATGGAATTCCTTTTTCCGGTGAAATGGAATTGATTTGGAGCGGTCTAAGAAATATTCCTGATGACTGGATCATTACTTTGATCGATAACGATACTCAAGATGAAATCAATATTAAAGATCAAACCTCATACACTTTTAATCACAGTACAAGATCTAAAATCTCTAAAACAAATCCTTTTTCACCCGGTTCTAAATTAAAATCAAAAGGCAAGGTATCTGCAGATGGAGCCCGATTTACTTTATTAATTAGTACGGAACAGATTGAACTCGAAGTTCCTGAAGAAGTATTTTTAGCTCAAAACTATCCCAATCCTTTTAATCCAACTACTACCATTCCTTTTGGTATTGATGAGGACGCAGATGTAAGCATAATCATTTATGATATTCTAGGTAGAAAAGTTCACACTTTGGTTAATAAAAGACTTACAGCCGGCACCTATGATGTAACCTTTCAAGCAAACCATCTTGCAAGTGGCGTTTACTTTTATCGTTTGATCACTCAGTCAAAAGTATTAGTTGAAAAATTTACGCTCATCAAATAAGAATTATTCAAAATCTTATTCCTAGGTTAGAACTGATTAATCAACTTCTTTAATCACTCTTAATATTTACCTTTTATCTCGTTTAAGTAATTCACGAGCTTGTTATTAAATAAAATTTTTAACTCAATTGCTCTTGTAGTTGCAATCATTTTTACAACGGATGTGTTATACGCACAACTGTCGGGCTATGACTTTCGGAAAACTTTACAATTGATAATACTTAGGTTAGTGGGTCAACCAACCTCACCGACTTTCCAATTATTTTTAGTTTTACTGACAATGCATTGTAAAAAAACTCACTCTTATCAAATATGAGCCACATTTATTAATTGTATCTAATTGGTTAGAATCGATTAATTCTTAGTTCTGCATGATCGTTTAGGAGTATATTGTTCGTATCTATATACAGGCTTTCCAATATCTAGATATGAACCGCACCTTTAAAACATACCTTTGCACTTTTTTCTTTCTCATAGTAGGAGTTAATGAAATAGTATATGCACAATTGGGTTCATTTGCGGAACGAAAAAAGTATAACATCGAAAGCGATAGTATAAGCGGAAGCACCGATCTCACTAACTTCCCTGTTCTCATTAACATAACAAATTTAGACTTTCGAACTACCGCTAATGGTGGAGACGTAGAAAATGCAAATGGTTTTGATATTGCCTTTACTTCTGCAGATGGAGCAACTCAACTCGATCACGATCTTGAATTATATAACTCCGGTACAGGTGAACTTGTAGTCTGGGTCAGATTTCCTTCCTTAAGTGCAACCACTGATACTCAGTTTTTTATCTATTATGGAGATTCCGGTATTACAACCGATCAAAGCACCTCAGATACCTGGAATTCAGACTATCAGCTTGTTTTGCATATGGATGGAGGGGCAACTGAAGACGATGCTACTTCTCTTTCAAATGATGGTACTGCTAACGGTACAGGGGGTATTCCTACAGCTTCAGGTCAAATCGGTAATGGCCGAGACTTCGAACGTGGAGATTCTGACTTTATCTCTGTTGCTGATGATAACAGCCTGGATATCATTAATGAGATCACTATTTCGTTCTGGTATAACCCGGAATCAAATGCTGCTCCTGATATGGTTACAAAAGGAACAAATACTTCTTATGAAGCTTCCATTAGAGGAGGTCCCAGAATGCAGTTTAAGAAAGAAAGCGGGTCTAACCTTACTGCGGATGCTTCTTTTTCACTCATTAATTCAACCTGGTATTATTTGACCTATGTGCAGGGTCCATCGGGTAGAACTATTTACCAAGATGGAGTTTCAGTTAATAATGATGGAAACACAACCGCTTTTTCTACCAACGGCGATGCTCTGCAAATCTCGCGAAGCGCCGATGCAGCAGACGGAATTATTGACGAAGTTAGAATTTCTGATGTCGATCGATCTGGAGACTGGATTGCCACCGAATACAACAATCAATTAAATCCTGCAACTTTTGTAACTGAACTAGATGATCTTCCCAGCTTGAATAACATTGAAACTATAGCAACAAATTATACTGCAGGTGGTTCAGCCATATTTATCACTTCTACCTTAACTATTGGAAGTCATCCTACAATTACGACTTTAGACAGTGCTGTCGTTCAAATCACTTCTAATCTGGACAATCCGGATGATGAATTAGACTTCGTTGATCAACTTGGAATTACAGGAACCTATACCGCTTCATCAGGAAAACTTTTACTTGATGGAACAACTTCTTTAGCTAATTATCAAACTGCACTTAGATCCATAACTTTCAGCAGTCTGGCAGGATCCCCAAGTCAACTTACCAGATCGGTTTCAATTACAGCTTATAATGGTTCTTCTTCTACAAATACTCCGGTCAGAGATATTGATATTGTTATTACACTAACGGATTTAACTACAGATATTTCTGATAACATTTTTCAGTTTGATGCTCAGGATCTGGATGGAGATGGAACTGCTAACCCCGCAGAAGGAGCGCCTCCTGTTAACGGCTCTTCTATTGCTTTGTGGGGAGATTTAAGTGTTAATAACTTCGACTTTACAAGCGGAACAGCAGCGATATTTGACTCCTTAGGTTTCGGAGAACGTGGATCTGTTACTTTTGATGGTGCAGACGACGAACTAGTCAAAAGCGGAGAAGTGTTGATCAATAATGATGTTTTTAGCCAAAAATCTTTTGCTATTACATTTCGGACTGGAAATTCGACTGCCGGATTTCAGGTAATTTATGAACAATCCAGTGGTGGTTTAGGGTATAATTTCAGCATTGTTGATGGAACATTATATGCGCATGCTTATAACCGAGGTAGTGCAAATTGGGGCGCATCCAATAATCTGAGACACCGGGTTATTGATCTCGGATCTGTGCAAACAAACAAATCTTATATTTTAATCGCATATCATGATTCTAATATTTGGGCTGCTCAAGTAAATAATGGTTTAGTGGAATCCTTTTCAGACGTAGCTGAAATGTCATCAAATAACAACAATATTGGCTTGGGTGGTAATAGTGGTTCTCAAACCAGAAATCCGAATACACTGATAAATGAAAACGGTAATTTTAATGGTCAAATAGTTGAGCTTGCCTCTTGGAATACGGCATTAAATGGTGGTCAACGAGCAAGTTTGTACAACTACTTTAATGATAAATGGGGAAATACTCCTCCTGTTTTGGCTGCAATTGAAGGTTCGAATATAGACTTCACAGAAGGCGACTCTGATACTCAAATCACCAATACAATCACAGTATCAGATAGTGATCCACATAATAATATGGACAGTGCAAAAGTTTCCGTAACTACGAACTTTGTAACAGGTGAAGACTCATTGATATTTGTAGATACAGGGACCATTACAGGATCTTATGATGAAACTACCGGAATACTTCTACTAACTGGGAGTGATACCAAAGCCAATTACCAAACCTCACTTCGCTCTGTTACTTACAGAAATTCTCAATTCAACCCGACAACAAGTACAAGAACAGTAGAGTTTGAGATTTATGACTGGGATGATATAAGCAACACGGTGAGCAGAAATATTAATATCAGCAATCCTGATGTAACACCTGTTTTAGCAGATATTGAAGTTGCTGACTTGGCTTATACAGAAGGTGATGGTACTGTAAGTATCACTTCTGCAATCACGGTAACTGATGCCGATGACACAAACATTGAAAGTGCAACCATTTCCATATCTGGAAACTATATTGAAGGGGAAGATTTTCTCGATTTCTCTGATACCGGGAATATTAGTAGCAGTTTTTCTTCGGGCTCCGGAATATTAACACTAACCGGAAGTGACACCAAAGCCAACTACCAAACTGCGCTTAGAGCTGTCACCTATGAAAACACTAGTTCAGATCCTGTAAACATTGATCGAACTGTTTCTTTTGTAATTAATGATGGTGACAATAACAGTAACACCCAGACGCGGAATATTGCCGTAGTACCAGTAAATTCAAAACCTGTTCTTTCATCTATTGAATCATCAAACATACCTTATCCAAATGCAGCAGTTCAGATAACTAATACCATTGTGACCTCTGACCCTGACGATACCAAACTTGACAGTGCTCTTGTGATCATCACTGAAAACCTCAAACCTGCTGAAGATTCCCTGATCTATTCTACCCTATTCGGAATTACCGGAAACTGGAATCCAAACACAGGAATTCTCAAACTTACAGGAAATAATTTATTGAGCGATTATGAAGCTGCTCTTCGATCAGTAGATTACATTAATACAGCAACAATAGCTTCGGGACCAGAACGAGTAGTTAGTTTTGTTATAAGTGATGGAGAGCTTAAAAGCGATACCCTGAAACGAACGATTGATGTGAGCCCGGTAGAAACTATTTCTGGTCTTGAAGTATGGCTCAGAGCTGATGCAGGAATTTCTGAAGGAAACGGAGTTGCCGTAACAACATGGGCAGATCAAAGCGGAAACAGTAATGATTATGTAGGTACAGCAGGTTCAGGTTCAGCTCCTACATATGTAGCGAGTTCCGCTTCTTTAAATAGCCAGCCTTCTGTTAATTTTACAGGAAACGGGGATCATTTTCTTGATAGCGATGGGCATACTAACTATATAAATACTAATACCGAATTCAGTCTATTCATAGTTTATAAGTCTGATGTTACCAGTAGTGATAAAGGGCTTTTTATTGCAGATAACCCTTCCGGTGCAGATGAAATTTTAACAATACGTTATGATGCATCCGGTGCAAATGGAGGTGGCTCATTCACAGATGTTGTTAAAACTGGAATTCTCGGAAATAACGCGGATAATCAACTGGAAAGCTTTTCTGATATTCAAACCACAAATGCTCAAATAATTAGTTTACAATGGGAAAGTGGTACAGCTTATGATCTTTATGTTGATGGTATTCTAAATAACCCAAGTTCCGCAGCAGACCCTCCTCCATCTGGAACAATAACAACTGCAACAACTGCTCTGCTTGGCAAAGGTGGTAAAGATACAGGCAACAACAGTTGGGATGGTGAAATTGCCGAATTCATTTTTTATAGCCGTAGCATTACCCAGACCGAACGGGAAAGTATTGAAGATTATCTGGCAGATAAATACGATCAAGCTATTCGAAAGATAACGCCCGCAATAGGCGGAGCCGCTATTTCTGCGGATGATGCCAATACGACTTATACTTCTCTTACCGGTCCATTTGTTCAGGAAGGGTTTATAGGCGAATTTAGTTCGAGTGGTACATTTATACTTACTGCTCCATCTGGTTATGAATGGAATACAGGTGGATCAATTGGCATTACTGAGTCCCCTGCTTTTGGAGGTTCAACAGAATTGGACGCCTCATTTACAAGTGTAAGCACCTCCAATATAATTTTTACTATAGATATAGCTTCATCTACGAATCCAGGTCAGTTGGAGTTTACAGGCTTAGAAATACGTCCTACTACCGGAACTATCCCAAACAATGGAAATATTATTAACACCGGATCTACCGGCCAAGGTGGAGCTACAAATTATGGTACCATTACCATGATCCCCGGAGCTAACGACAGTTTAATATTTGTTCAACAACCATCAACCAGTAATATTGATAGTTCTATCACCCCCGCTGTTCGGGTTCAACTGGTAGATCAATTTGGAAATAACATTGAACAGTCAGGGATAGATATTTCCGTAGCTCTTTCTCCCGAAAGCACTGGCAATCTAAATCAATCAGTACCAATAGAAACTAATGCACTGGGAATCTCAGAATTTGACACACTAGCCATCGATGCAATTGGTGCAAAACGACTTGTAGCAACCAGCTCAGGATTGAGTTCTGATACCAGTTCCGTATTTGATATCGTAAATGCAGGCACGCTTACTTCTTTCATAGTAGAACGTGTTCCATCTGGAAACATTAGTTCTAAAACTGCCGGACAAACCTTTAATATCAGAATTACAGCAATTGACGGTACTTCAACCACGGTTACAACATTTAATGGAACTGTGGTAATTTCATCAAGCTGTACCATGGATACCGGACAAGGAACTTCAGCAAACTTCTCTTCCGGTGTTTTGTCTTCAACTAGTGTAAGTATTTCCAGCGTTGGGTCATGTACTATTACAGCTACTAATTCAGTGGGTACTGAATTTGGTAACAGTAATAGCTTTACGGTAAATGCAGGTGCCGCTTCCGAAACCACTTCTCTCATAACCGCATCTCCTACTGTCATTTTAAATGACGGAGTGAGTACCTCCACATTAACAGTAGATGTGAAAGATGAATTTGGGAATAACATAACAATCGGTGGTGATGCTATTGCATTAACAATTACTCCAACCGCACTTGGTTCTTTAGGTTCAGTTACTGATAATTCTGACGGAACCTATACGGCAACGCTAACCTCTTCAACTACTGCTGGAACTGATAACATTACAGGAACAGTTAATGCCGCTTCCATCACTGATGATGCAGATGTAGATTATGCCGCGTTTACTCATATTTGGGATAGTCAGCTTGGTTCTGCGAGTTTAGCTTCCGATTGGGAGAACACCGGAAATTGGAATGTTGGAACAGTACCAGGAGCGTCCTCTGTGGTATTTATACCTGCAACTCCCGGTGTAGGAAATGAGCAACCGGTAATCGATATTACAGGAGCAACGGTCACTTCAGTTTCAATGGAAACAGGAGCTTCTTTAACTATTTCGGGAAATATTAATTTTACCATCAGCGGGGATTTATCAGGCGGGAGTATTCTGGGTAGTAACGCAGATAGTTTAACTATTGGCGGAGATGTATTGGATGTTACAACTATAAACGTAGGTACTGTTATTTTGGACGGATCAACAGTTCAAAGCATCACTAATCCCCATGCCTATACGAATTTAGTAATTGATAATGCAAGCGGTGTATCTGTAGAGGAAAATCTTTCCATTACTGACAGCCTTATTATGGAATCCGGAGAGTTGCTGATTCCGAGCGGCAGAAACCTTGTGGTTGATGGAATTCGTTACGGAACCGGTGTACTTCGTTTCCAACGTAAAATATCCGGTGTTAGAGGATGGCGAATACTCTCCTCTCCTGTTGCTTCAACTTATGGAGATTTTCTTGACGGCACGTTAACGCAAGGCTATACCGGATCAACTTTAGGTAGTGCTGCTTTAGATAGCCTTCAGCCTAATGTTTTAACTTATTTAGAAAGTTTTGTTGGCACTGACAATCAACGGTTCCGTGCACCCGGTAATATTACAGACTCGGTAGCTCAAGGACAGGGAGTGTTTGTCTTTTTCTTCGGGGATGTTGCCGCTGATGCTCGCTATAACAATCCTCTGCCTGATACTTTGGATGTAAGCGGACAAGAATTCAACGGAACAACAGGAGAAGTTGATTTTGGAGTTACATATACTGCATTGGCAGACACCGGTTGGAATTTGGTTGGTAATCCTTTTGGAGCTACCATTGATTGGGATGATGGTTCCAACTGGACAAAAACAAATATTGAAAACACTATTTATATCTGGGACCCTGCCGCAAATGGAGGAAATGGTGAGTATTTAACATGGAATGGCTCAACAGGTACACTGGGATCCGGACTAATTGCTCCGTTTCAGGGTTTTTGGATTAAAGCTTCAGCTTCAAGTCCCGTGTTAACGGTTACAACTGATGCCAAGACAACCGGAGGAGCTTTCCTCAGGAAAGAAAATCCCAACAAAAATTCCGGCATATTTCCATCTCTCTCGCTTGAATTAACGGCCAATGACCTCAGAAAAGAAACAAACCTTATGTTTTCTGATCAGGCTTCCGAAAATAAAGACAATTTAGACGCTTTTGAACTTTTGCCTCTCAGTCAAAATAGATTGGAAATTTCCAGTTTGCTAAATGATGGCACTCCCCTTGCGATTAATAACCTACCTTTAGAATTCACAAACCGATATTTGATCCCTATTCATATTAATGGCTTTAAAGAAGGACTGCCTATTTCCAGTGATTTCCAGATTAGAGCTATAAATGTAGATGATATTCCGGATGAATGGTTTGTTTATTTAATCGATAATGAAACTCAGATTGAAGTTGATCTCTTGACTCAGGAAAAATATAATTTTTTCCATACTGGAAATGGGAAAGCAAAAGTAGCCTCACCCAATCAAAAGCAAAAAATCATTTCAGGGAATCAAACAAATGCTCGATTTACGTTAAAAATTACAACGGAAGAGATAGAACTTAACATACCAGAAGAAGTATTTCTCGCTCAAAACTATCCTAATCCGTTTAACCCATCCACCACTATTCCTTTTGGATTAAATGTTGATTCTAAAGTCAACTTGGTTATATATGACATACTTGGAAGAAAGGTTAGTACACTGGTAGACAAAAAATTAACAGCAGGATCTTATGATATTATATTCCAAGCTTCTAACCTTTCCAGCGGAGTTTATTTTTACCGCTTAACAACAGAATCCAGGACCGTTGTTAAGAAATTTACTCTCATTAAATAAGTTTTAAATCTATTCCAATAGTCAAAAACTTATTCATCTTTAAATACGTTGTTATTAAAAAATACTAACTGGCTAATGAGTAATTAGATTACAATATTTAAATAAAAATACGCACAAAGAATGAAATACTTTATCCTATTTCTAACATTGCTCTCACTTTCCTCTTCAGGGATCAGTGCACAATCTTCTTCTAAAGCGGTAAACGCCGAAATAAATATTAACACCACAGTAATTCAAGCAATTGAATTGGTTACTGTTCAAAATATTCGTTTAGCAAATATAGAACCAGTTAACAATCAAATTTTTGTGCCCCCGATAACAAGTGGTAATGCAGGTCACATCATTGCTTCAGGTAACTCCAATGCGGAAATTCGTATTACCTATCAATCAAATCAAGTTCTTACTCAAATAAATGGGGATGGTTTAATTCGTGTTGAATATAGATTATCAGGAAACGACTTAAACGAGCAGCTAACTTCTGAACTTCTTGGAGCAGAGAATAGAAATTTCAGTTTTAATATAGATGGGGATTTTTATATCTGGGTTGGTGGACGCTTTTTCATTGAACAAGCAAAACCGGGTAGTTATGAAGGCGACTTCACTATTGAAATAGATTACATTTAATACATGCTCAAATCTGTTTTAAGATATTGCCTGGTTTACACTAGTTTTTTTTTAATGAACCCCGATCTCTCTGCTCAAGAAATAGATTTTGGCGATTACTTCAACTATTCTTTATCGGTGGCAGAACAAAATCCCGGAGCTGACTTTGAATTTGGCACAATCATATCCGGTAGTGGATTAAATAGCATAGGAATTGCAAGTTCTAAAGTTATAACTATTACTGGGGTTAAATACCTTGATGTTTTCCTCACTGTAACTGCTGATAACGAATTACTTTTAGACGGAAACCCAGGCTGTGCCAGCGATCCTACTTGCAGTATTGATTTTACTTTGGAAGCCGCCTACGCCAATAGAGGTAGTGATAATATTGGTCAGGCTCGTATTATTAGCGTGGTTGCAAATTCCGGTACTGCACAATTTCCCGTAAAATACCGCACAAGCGCTCCACCTGCTCCTCCTCCTACGCCTGTGTATGAAGGTTACGATCCTTCGGCTTTTAATGAAACAGCTTACTTATATTTATATGGATCGTTATCAGTTGGCAATGTAAATTCAGGTAGTTATTCTGCTGAAATTGATATTACCATTGTATATGATTAAAAAGCCTTACTCATATTCTTTTTGTTTATGCTTATATAGCTTCTTCGTAATATTACTTTTTAGTTTTTCCTCCAATGCCCAGTTTATAAATGTACAAATTGAGCTGGAGCCGGAAATAGAAACCGTCGTACTCTCGAAATTAAACTTTGGAGATATAATCATAAACTCCGGTGAAAAACAGATCAATTTGGGAGATCCCAGAATGGGAGTATTTTCCATTACCGCCATAAATTCTCAGATTATTCGCTTTAATTTGGAGTCGCCCAAAACATTAAAACATCTTAATCCCAATGTTAAGGCTGCAATAGGCATCGATCTTAATGCCGCTTATAATAATACAGGTGAGAATAACCCTAGAAATGCCACTCCTTTTAATGATGGAAATATGTACGTACAAGTTAATGAAAACGCCCATAAAGACCGTTTTGAGTGGCAAACCATCTATGTATATATATATGGCTTCATTGATGTGGGTAGTGTACCAATTGGTATTTATGAAGGTCAAATGAGACTTATCATCGATTATGAATGATGACTTTGGTTTCATTAATAAACTCTAACTTGTGATATACACTACAAACATTGAAATTTAAACAACTCAAAAAATTTAATCACACTCACATGAAAAATTTAAACAAAATAATTGCTGCTTTTACTTTGATGATCCTTGTTGGTTCTGCTAACGTATTGGCTCAAGAGACGGCAGATGTTGCAGTAACTGCTCAAGTTGAAGCGGCTCTTGTATTAACTCCTACAGATGTTGCCCTTGGAACTATCCAAACTGGTGCTAACTCTATTATTGATGCAAACGCAAGTGACGACGCTACTGAAGCTAACTTAGGAGACGGTCACTCTGCTGGGTCTCTCCAAATTACCGGTACAACTGGCGTGGATGTAATTGTTGCATTTGGTACTGCAACTCTTAACAGAGCTGCTGATGATGATCCAATTGTCTTTACTCCTTCTGTTTGGCTTGCTACTAATGAAGTTACTTCTGGCGGAACTGTTACCTTAGCTGGTGGTGATATTACATTAGATATTGGTGGTGAATTAGCTGCTCCTTCTCAGACTGGTGCTTACAGTACTTCTCTTGGAACATCTAGCGTAATGACATTCACTATTACTTACGATTGATATACAATTTCTTACAAAAGTCTCATTATTAATGATAATGAGACTTTTTTTTTATCAAGTAATAACAGGCTTACAAAAACCTGTTATTATTTGCACCCGAATTTATTAATTTAAAGCGTTCTTATAATTAATCTACAGACAATGAAAAAATCGCTATCGCTTATTATTTGGGTGCTTATAATTTGCTCATCAAATATTTTTGGGCAAATCACCATATCTCCTACTAATATTTTTATAGAAGAAAACACCAAATTCGGTACCTACTTGGTGCTTAATGGATCTAATGAAGCACAAGAAGTTTCCGTGGACTTTATATTTGCTTATACCCAAACAGATGAAGAAGGAACCCGAAGTATTGCCGATAACGATTCGGTAAAACAGATGGAACATTCTGCTGATTCATGGGTACGCGCTTTTCCTCGCAATTTCACACTGGAACCGGGTCAACGTCAGGTCGTACGCCTTAGGGTAGCTCCTCCAAATAATCTTGAAGATGGTACCTATTGGGCACGAATTAAAACCAGATCTACTGCCCAAACTCCGCCAGTAGAACTTCAAAGTAATACTGCTGTTTCTGCACGAGTAGGTATTACTATTGAGCAAATTACAGGTTTGTATTTTAAAAAGGGAAATGTAACAACCGGAATTGATATACTTAATACAAGTGCTTCCCTTACCGAAGACGGTTTTGTAGAAGCAAGAGCAAAATTACTTAGAACGGGTAATTCTCCTTTTCTGGGTTCAATAACCATGAATGTAAAAGACTCAAATAATAACATTGTTAAATCTTCTTTTCGCTCTACAACCATCTACTTTGATGGTACACACAGCCAAGAAGTAGACATACAAGGATTACAAGCAGGTACTTATACAGTAGATTTAATTTTTGAAAGTCAACGAAGTGATGTATCAAGTCAGGACATTGTCAAAATGGAACCTGTAACAACCTCAACCGAATTCACTATACGGTGATCTCAGGAAAATGGAAATATATTTCACTAAATTTTCTTTGTTTTTTTGTGTGTTATGGGGCTTTTAGTTCCTTAAATGCACAATCTACAAGCGAAGACGAAACAGAGGTATATCTTTCATTTTCATATAGAAGTGCCATTAACTCCGTTGTAATTTCCTATTACAAAAACGACACTTTTTATATTCCTTATACTGAAATATTCAAACTTTTGGAAATTGATAATAATGTTACAATAAGAGATGGGGCTATTCTTTTATCAGGAAAATTCCTTCAAGATGAAACGCCCTATCAAATCAACCTCAATACTTATCAAGCTTCTTTTGGAAGTAAAAAAAGTACTTTCACCAGCGATGATTTTCTAATTAAAGAACTGGATTATTATTTGGAAATATCAATTTATCAAGAGCTATTTGGGCTTAATTTTGAAGTTGATTTCAATAATCTGGCACTTGTTCTTGAAACAGAGAGAGAAATTCCCATTGTCCAAAAACTGCTTCGACAGTATAAAAGACAGCAAATAAGCAGAAATGAGAGAATATCAAACCTTAACTATCCTCTCAAATACGGAAGAGATAGAAAAATTTTAGGAGCGGGATTTTTAGACTATAACTTGTCCGCTGTTAATAATGACGGTTCTAATCTGCTACTATTTAATTCCTCAATTGGTATTGAAGCGCTTGGTGGAGATGTTCAAGGAACAATAAATGGTGTATATTCAAACGAAAATTCCAATGTAACTACTAATAAATTACGTTGGAGATACGCAGTTACAGATAATCCTATTATTTCAAGTGTTACTGCTGGTCAAACAAGCTCATCCGGTATATTAGGAAATCCTTACACAGGGGTAAAAATCACCAATCAACCGATTGAACCCAGAAGATTATATGACGAATTTGTTGTGCAAGGTAATACATTACCACGCTCTGAAGTAGAACTTTATATCAATAATGTACTGGCAGATTTTCAGGAAACAGATGCTACAGGTAATTATCGTTTCCTAACCCCACTTACCTATGGAACCTCATCTTACGATTTAAAGATATTTGGACCTACAGGGCAGGTTATAGAACGTTCAAAAAGGATACAGGTTCCATTTTCTTTCCTACCTCCGGGTGAAGTTAACTATAACATTGACTTTGGCGAACTTGAAAATCCTTTGGTTGGAACACAGGATCGAGGATTAATGGCTCAAGGTAATGCTATGATAGGAATTTCTAACTGGCTAACAGCAAGGGCCGGAGTCGAATACTTTGAATCTCTTCAATCAAATAAACCAACATTTACCGGTGGGTTTTCAGCTCGCATACTTAACAAGTACTTGATCACAACAGAATTAGCCAACGATGCCTTTGTCCGTACCCGGGGTAGTGTAATATTTGGAAATGCTTCGAGCTTAAGCTTATCTTATACCGATTACTTTCAACAGAATAGAATTTACAATTCCGGTAACTTCAATAAAGAATTACAAGCTAGTTTGTTTTACCCCTTCTTGATTGGGGCAGTTCCTTTAAACATTCGACTTTTCGGCTCACGTATTGAACGTTCCCCCAGACCTCTTTCCCGATATAGAATTGATTTAAGTTCCAGAATTCAAAGATTCAACCTAAGAGCCGGATTTAGTAATTCTAATACTGAAACAGATTTTTTGAAGCTTACAGACAATGCATCCTTAAGTTTCTCTGCTACTTATAATTTCCCACGTTTACCTGAAACACCCACCATTTTTCATGGAATGTTTGCGCGAGGTGAAATTTCTTTTTTACCCACATCTAAAGAATTAGAAGATGCTCAAGTTTTTGTTTCCAGAAATGTATTTACTAAAGGAAGTGTTCAACTTAGTTTTACACGAAATTTTCGTTTCGGATTTAACTCGATTTCTGCCAGCATTGTTGTTGATTTCAATAAAGCAAGAGTGAATTCAAGATTCAGGAATATTAGAAGTTCGAACACTCTTACAAGTACTATTCGTGGTTCTATTGGCTACGATTCCAACAACAATAACATATTATTGACCAGCAGAAACCAGGTAGGACGTTCAGCCTCTGCCGTTCGTCTTTTTGTAGATTATGATGGAGACGAAAAATTCTCAGAAGGCGACGAGATCATTAAAGATAATGCCATTCGTTTAGACAGAACAGGAACTACCCTATATAAGGATGGAATTACGTATATCACTCAAATGCAGCCTTATTTTAAGTACAACATGGAAATAAATAAAGGTGCCATAAAAAACCCTCTTCTGGTTCCTCAGCAGGAAAAATTCGGCGTTATTTCTGATCCAAATTTTTTCAAACCAATTGATATTCCTTTTTACTCTTCAGGAATAATTGAAGGTGTTGTAGATCGTAGATATGATAGTGATACTCAAGATGGTATCGGTGGAATCCGATTGTATCTAAAGGATATTGAAAAAAATACTTCTCAAGAGTTGCGTACTTTTTCTGACGGTAGTTTTTATTCCTATGAGATCCCACCTGGGAATTATGAACTTTCTATTGATCCATCTCAGCTTGAAATTCTGGAATCGAAATCATTCCCTAGTAAAATAGACATTGAAATTGAAGCTCTTGCTGATGGTGATTTTGTTGAAGGATTAAGTTTTTTGATCGCTCCGGAAAATTTCGATCCTGATAAAGTCGAAGCTGTTCCAACAGAAACAATTATAGCTGAGATAAGCAATAGTACTGAAATACTTGAATTTGAGGCTGAACTTGATAAAAACGTTAACGGGGCTTTACGTTTTATTATTTTGGCTCAGACTGCTTTTTACAACAGAGATATTGAGAAAGCTTTATCATTGGTAAACCAATCGCTGGATCTCTTTGAGACTGCGCAAGGCTATGCTCTAAAAGGAAGTTTAAACTATTTGAAAGGGAATAGAATAGAAGCACAGAAGAACTGGGAATCGGCTACTCAGTTTAATCCGGATATTATTATTCCTGATATAGAAGTGCTCGACCAAATAATTAGAACACAACTCGGTGATTAAGAGCGTCAATGGTTACAGGATTGAACAATATAAATACGTTGATTAAAACTAATTTGAGTTTATTCACAAACATGAGAAATGCAATTTCTCTGTTTTTATTACTTTTTTTATTAAGTCCGATTGTTGGTGCTCAATCAAGTAACAACCAAACTGCAACCCAGTCTGCTGCTCTTCAGATCGCCTCTCTTGAACAAGCATATGATTCCCAGATCATACAAATACTTTCTAATCATTTTGATAGAAAGAAATTTTTTGTAGATGTTAATATTGATGCTGAGTTTATAACTGAAACAGTTCAAACAACCGACAATCAGATTGTATCCAGAAGACCTCAAACTTTTCTGCCGGGTCTCCCCTTTTTACCCGACGAAAACCTTCAAAATTCAACTACTAACCAAACTCCTGAAACTGTAGTTAATCAGAATACCTTTAAAAGTTTACAACTGAATAGCATAGCTGTTAATATATATGCCGACACTTCACTTACAGTAACAGATATTCAATTTATGACTCGAGTTGCAGGATTTGCCGCTAAAATTGATGCGAGCAGAGGCGATTTAATTAATATCACACAGCTTGCAATACCTGATCCAAGTTTTAAACCTGCATCAGTTATTACCATTCAGGATCCAACACCTGAACCAAAAACTCTACTATCTTCATTCAAAGATTATATTGTTGAGATCATTCTTCTTGGAGTTTTCTTACTTGGTTTATTTGGCTATGGGTTTATCAGGAAATCAAAGAATCAACCAAATCTCCAATCCGTAAGAGAGAATATCAAAAGTGAAATCACATTAGATGGCACCCTAAACCAAGATAGTAATCTTTCCTTTCACGGTAGTTCTAAAGAAAAATCTCAAGATATAGTTTCTGAGTTTGAGTTGGTCTCTGAGAATTTTTTCAAATATCCACAGGAGGTAGCTTTGGTATTTGAATTTTGGATTGATAGTGATGAGAAAAATGGACCATCCAATGTTGCGGAAGTTATTTCAGCTATAGATCAAAGCTCGCTAAAGCTTATACATAATCATATAGATGAAGAGAAATTAGATCTGATCAAGAAATCATTGGTAGAATTAAAACCAATGTCAATTGATGAAAAGTATAGAGCTGCTAAATATTTCAATTCAGTAATTGAAAGTGAAGACAAAAACGACAAATCTTCTAAGAAGCATGCGAAACTTGGGTTATTTAAATTCCTGACTCACCTGCCTGACGAAACCATTGTTGAGCTTATTAAAACCGAAAATAATGTTAGTGCAGCACTTATAATCGATTATCTTCATCAAGATAAAGCCGCGGCGATTTTAAATTCTTTTGAAAGATCACGAGCAGCTCAGATAATGCTTAATATGTCCACTTTACATACTCTTTCTTATAAAGAACAAAGCAAAATTTCTAACGGACTATTTGAAAAAGCTATTGTTGTAAGAGATAAAGAACATCATGAGGATTATGGAATTGAAAACATTATACCAATACTTGAAAGCCTGCCGGTTGATGAACAAAAGAAATATATCGAACAACTTAAATCAACAGGCTCTCCTGTTGGGGATATTCTGGATAAAGAATTCTTTACTATTGATCAGATCCCTGAATTAGATGATGAAATAGTTAAAAATGGAATTGAATCTATTGACACATCTACTTTATTAGATGCACTATCTGGCCTTAATGAAGAATCTATTGAGAAGTTATTGATAAGCAGGCCTAAAAGAGAACAACAACTCATTCGACTTGAGCTGGAGAATCTGAATGGTGATCAAAAATATAACGCTGAAGCTAAAATGGCTTTGGTTAGTTCTTTAAGAGAATCCATAAAATTAAGTAAAGAAGATCAGGACTAAATTTCACATATCGAAAATAAAACCAGTGTTAATGTCTTTGATGTTGGTTTTGAGTATAGCATCTTGCAGAAGTTCGGAAAAGACTCTTTCTGAAGAATCAACTGATGCCGTTCAGAATACTCAAGACAACTCTCAAACTAATTCTGATACTATTGAAGCAATAAATTCTAAGATTGCTGAATCCGAAAATGCTCGTAGAGATTCATTAATTCAGGTTTATAAAGATCAGATATATAATAACAACCAAAATAAGGCCAATAGGATCACAACGTTTTATATACTGGCTCAACAAAAGTTTTATGGTGCAGAATACGAAGAAGCTTTATTCTTAATTAACCAAGCGTCTAATATTAAAGAGACACCTGATGTGCTTGCGTTAAAGGGCAGTATTTATTTTGGACTGGGGTCTACTGAGAATTTTATAACTTTTTGGAAAAGAGCTCTAGACATGGACAAAAATTTACCTATTCCCCCTTCTTCGATAATTGTAGAAGAATTAAAAAAGCACGGATTAATAAATGAAATTCCAGATAGAAATTTTAAATAGAACTCACATATGAGGACATCATTTTTAAATATACTTAGTTTTTTGGTTTCATTGTTGATTCTGATTTGGGGTGCTTTATTAGTTACAGGATTTGCTCAGTACAATATTGTACCCTCAAACTATCAATTTTTAAATTTACCAAGTCTGGCTATTGTTTTTGGGGGAATTTCAGCAAGTGTATTTATAAGCTATCCGTTCAAGAAAGTAATTAAAGCACTCGGGGAGAGTACCAGACTGTTTTCCCATAGTAATATCGATGACAAACTACTTGAACAAGACATTGACCAGGTTTTAGAATGGCAGAAACGTATCAGAGTTGATAAGATCAAAGCTGTATCTGAGCTGAGTGAAGAATTCAGTAATCGTTTTGAAGGATATCTCTTCTCCATTTTAGATACTAATTATTCTAAAGAAGAACTCAGAGAACTTGGGGAGATAAATATTCAGGAAACTTTTACTCGTCAACAGCAGATTAATCAAATTATTGGAAGTATGGGTAAAACCGCTCCGGTTTTTGGAATGCTTGGGACTCTTTTTGGGCTTATCGTTCTGCTTTCGGGGTTTAATGAAATGGATTCATTATTAACAGGATTAGCCGCTGCATTGATGACAACGCTTTACGGAATCCTTATCGGGAATTTTATTTTTGTACCTATGGCAAAGAAGTTGAATAATATTGCCTCCCTTCAATATTTTAGAGAAAAACTGATCTTAGAAGGTATTATTTTAATTCAAGAGCAAAAATCCTCGCTACAAATTTATGATAAGCTGAAAGCGCATATGCATAGAACCAGTCAGCAATTTTAGGTGCTAAGAAATAGTCCGGTTTGAACAAAGACACACCACATAGAAAAGATAAGTCTCTGTTTCCTGACCAGGAGGCAGAATCGGAAGATGACGATAGCTGGCAAGTTAGTTATCTGGACATCATTACGATATTATTAGGATTTCTTGTCATATTACTCTCCTTTTCTGAATTAAATAACGGGGAATCTTTTTCCGTTTCGGAATTATTCAAATCTTCTCTAAATGAAACCGAGTTTATTACTACTCCAATAGAGGACATTAAAGAAGAACTTGAAAATCTTCTAAGGCCTGAGATCGCGCAAGGCAAACTGGAAATCTTCAGAGACCTGAATGATGTTCGGATAAGATTTAAAAGCGACGACCTGTATAGTTCCGGAAGTGCACAACTAGAAAGTGAAGCTTCCCAAATTTTAAACCGGGTTTTAGCTGCTTTTAAGCTTGTTAAGTACGACGATTTTGAAATTGATGTAGAAGGACATACTGATAATGTTCCTATCTCTTCCGCTAATTTTGACTCCAATTGGGAGCTTTCTACTTCAAGAGCCTCAAATATCGTTAAGTACTTTAGTGAAAAAGGAATTCCTCAAGATCGATTAAAAGCTTCCGGATATGCAGATTCCCGTCCACTTGTAGAATTTGATGAACAAGGAAACCCCTACCCTGCCAGTAAAGATAAAAATCGACGTGTTGTTCTCAGGCTTTATTATTCCAGCCCGGAACGAATCGCCAGGGCAGATTCAATTTCTACAGAAAGTGAAAATTTGGACGAATCAACAGAAGAAAACCCTTCTGCTCTAGAACAGGAAAACAATGCCCTTGTTTTAGTTGACAATTCAATAAATGAAGATGTTCCAAAAGATGTCAATGAACCATCAGTTACAAACGATCCGGTTAACAACTTAACCCCAGCAAGTTCGGAATCTGATACACCTGAAAACAACACTCCTCCTTCAAATAATAATACGGTTCCAAATAATCCTCCATCTAGAAAAATACCATCGGTAAACACTTCCCGTTCTAAAGGAAATTTTGAAAACGGGTGCCGGTATTCAGTTCAAGTAGGAGGATTTGAATCGTTCACAACCAGCTTAAATTTTTCACAAGAGGCTCAAGCCAAAACCGGTGTTGAATTCGAAATAATGTATAATAACTCTTTGTTTTCAAGCAGAACGGTAAGCAAAAGGTCTTTATCAGAGACTATTTCGTTGCAAAGCAAATTAGAAGAAGAACTTGATGAAAATCAAGTTAGAGGATTTGTACAACAATGTTATGAAAATGGAAAGAATCGTCCGCAACCACTAAAATATCAAATTCAACTTGCGTTCTTTCAAAGCGAACAAAACGCTCTTTCCTTCAGGGAAATGCTTTCGGAAGAATATGGCATTGATGCTGTTATTGACCGGATTTCCCCTCAAGCTTATTCTGTACTCACTCAACCGTTGGATGATGTTGTTGTAGCAAAACAAAGACTGGAAACTATTCAAAGTATTGAAGTACTAAGTGCTGCCTTTATTAAGTATGACCCAAATACTGTTTATGATTATAGTTTTATTTATCAAATTCAGTTAGGCTCATTTGCCACAAAAGATGAAGCCGATGTATTAGCTGAAAGACTGAGAGAAGAAATGAATATCCAAAGTAGCATAAAAACTCTGAGTTCAGGCAGATATTATTTAGTTACACGTCCTTACTTTGATTGGGACGAGATATCGAATTTATACGCTACTTTTAAAAGAGATGCGTCTCAACTCTCTCCTGTTATATTTTTAGTAGAACGTGTTTAATTTTTTGATATAAAAAAAGCCTTGATCTATCGACCAAGGCTTTAACAAAAATAACTCGGAAATTTTCAGAGCAACATTGATAACGGATTTTCAAGCAGGTTCTTAACCGTATTTAAAAACTGTGCTGCTTTTGCTCCATCAACAATTCTGTGATCACTTGATAGTGTCACTTTCATTCTTTTACCGGGAACAATTGCTCCATCTTCGACAACCGGTACATCCCGAATTGCACCTACAGCTAAAATACAAGCATTGGGAGGATTGATAATCGCCGTAAATTCTTCAATACCGAACATTCCGAGATTAGAGATAGTGAACGTACTTCCTTCCATCTGTTCAGGCTGTAGTTTTCGGTCTCTTGCGAGTCCTGCCAATTCTCTCGTTTCAGAAGAAATTTCTGATAAACCCTTCTTATCCGCATGGGTGATAACCGGTGTCATCAATCCTTCATCAATGGCAACAGCAACAGCTACATGTACGTCTCCGTGCTCCTTGATTATATCATCATGCCAAGAGCTGTTTACAGCCTGATGTCGCGTTAGAGCGATCGCACAAGCCTTTACAACAATATCGTTAAAGCTGATCTTTACATCATTGGCTTCATTCATGGAAGATCGAGCTGCCATTGCCGCTTTCATATCAATATCTATGGTTTCGTAGAAATGCGGGTTGGTAAACTTGCTTTCCGAAAGTCGACGAGCTATAACTTTTCTCATCTGAGAAACTTTTACTTCTTTGCTTTCCAAGCTTTCAAAAGATTTAGATGCAGCAGTAGAACTAGACGGCTTCGATAGGCCGCTTCCTGAACTGCTTCCTTCTTTAAAATCTTCAATATCTTTCTTCACTATTCGCCCTTCAGGACCAGAGCCTTTAACAGAAGAAATATCAATTCCTTTATCTTCAGCCATTTTCTTTGCTAATGGCGAAGCTTTTACCCTACCATCATCTGATGAAGATTCCGTATTTTTTTCAGACTTAGCTTCAGATTTACTTTCCTCGCTCTTCTCTTCTTTATCCTCAGACTTGGCTTCTTTCTTATCAGAATTTTCCTTTTCCGAATCATCAGAAGAAGAACTTTCAGAACTGCCACCTTCACCATCAAGAATATCAGAAATATCTTCTCCTTCTTCTCCAATAACAGCGATTAAACCACCTAAAGGAACTGCATCCCCTTCTTGTGGGATTATTTTTAGTAAAGTTCCATCATCAAAAGCCTCAACATCCATCGTTGCTTTATCTGTTTCCACTTCGGCGATGATATCACCTGCAGAAATTTTATCGCCTTCTTTAACATTCCACTTTGCGATCACACCTTCTTCCATTGTATCGCTCAACTTCGGCATTTCTATCTTAATAGCCATAATTTCGTCTTATTAGAGAGTTTATTAATTTCTGTAAGTAACTTGATTTACTGCATCCACAACCTGCTTAACAGAAGGATACCATAAATCGAATAGGTTTTTGGCAAATGGTGCACAAACATCAGGAAGTGTAACACGCTGAACCGGAGCATCTAAATAATCGAACGCTTCGCGCTGAATCAGGAATCCAACTTCCGCTGCTAAACCACCAAATGGATGAGCTTCATCAAGTAATACACATCGATTGGTTTTCTTAATTGATTCAATAATCATTGGAAGATCCAATGGCTTTACTGTTCTGGGGTCAATGATCTCACATTCAACTCCATCTTTTGCAAGTTGTTCAGCTGCTTTCACTGCAAGATGGTACATTTTACCATGAGCAACTAAAGTAACATCGCTTCCTTCACGCTTTATTTTTCCTTTTCCAATCGGGATAATGTAATCTTCCTCATCAGACACTTCCCCTTTCAAGCCATACATCTGCTCTGATTCCATAAAAAGTACAGGATTATCATCTCGAATTGCAGATTTGAGTAAACCTTTGGCATCATCCGGCTCAGAAGTATAGATCACTTTCAATCCTGGGAAATGAGCGTACATTGAATCATACGCCACAGAGTGAGTTGCACCCAACTGTCCAGCCGAAGCATTTGGACCTCTAAACACGATTGGGCAATTAATTTGACCACCTGTCATATATTTAACTTTGGAAGCATGATTGATGATCTGATCTGCAGCCAATACCGCAAAATTGAAAGTCATAAATTCTACAATAGGTCGTAAACCATTCATTGCAGCTCCCACACCAATACCGGCAAAACCCAGTTCCGAAATTGGAGTGTCAATCACTCTTTTATATCCGTATTTATCGAGAAGTCCTTCCGTAGTTTTGTAAGCGCCGTTGTATTCAGCTACTTCCTCACCCATAACAAGTACTTTCTCGTCTTTTGCCATTTCTTCATCGATGGCAGCTTTAATTGCTTCTCTAAATTGTAATTCAGCCATTATTCTATTCTTTGAAATTCTTTTTAGGTGTGGAAATATGGATCGTCTTCAACAAACATGTCTTCGTAGAGTTCTTCTTCTTTCGGGAAGTCAGAATTGTCTGCAAATTCAACAGCATCCAGAACTTCTTGCTCTACTTTTTCATCGATCTTTTTAAGAGCAGCTTCCGTTACAATATCATTATCTAGAATGTAACCCTTCAATCGTTCTATCGGATCGATATTCTGATATTCTTCCAATTCCTCTTTGGTTCTATACTTTTGAGGATCTGACATTGAATGTCCTCTGTACCTATACGTTCTGATCTCAACAAACCAAGGCTCAGAGTTTTTTCGAACATCATCCGCAATCTCTTTCATTTTCTCATATACAGAGAAAACATCCATTCCGTTGATGACTGCACTTTTCATTCCATAACCATCAGCCCGATCAACGATCTCTGCTACAGTATGTCGTTTTGCTGCAGTACCCATTGAATAACCGTTGTTTTCTACTACGAATATCGCAGGAAGTCCCCAAAGCTGGGCAATATTAAATGTCTCATGAAGTGCTCCTTGATCAACAGCACCGTCCCCAAAGAAACAGGTAGAAATTCGACCATTCTGCTCATATTTGTTAGCAAATGCAAGTCCTCCACCAATTGGTATGTGACCGCCAACGATTCCATAACCACCCCAAAAATGATTCTCAGCTTTTGCAAAGTGCATAGAACCACCTTTACCTCTTGAACATCCTGTAGCTTTTCCAAAGAGCTCAGCCATTCCTTCGTTTGGAGTAATTCCGCGACATAATCCCCAGCCATGATCTCTGTAGGCTGTTATAATATCGTCATCATCGTTCAATGCAAAAGTTGTTCCGGTGGAAATTGCTTCCTGACCAATGTACAGGTGAAGAAATCCTCCAAATTTTCCTTTTTGATATTGCTGCATAGCACGCTCTTCAAAACGACGTTGCAAATACATTTGTTCGTACATCGCTTTTAGCTTTGCTGCTGAAAGACCCAGATCCTTATGTTTCGATTTTGTAGCAGCCGGGAGATCAACCCCTTTCTGTACCGCTCCTGATTTTTCATCTCCAATACCTCTTGGAGCAAATTCAACATTACCGCTTTTCTTTTTTGCCATAGTTCGTTTTTTATAATCTTATCCCAGTAAAAAGGGGCTTGAATATATTCAATTTTTAGGAAGATTTCGTAATTCTATATAGTTCAGCTATTAAATGGAATTTGAAATGATTTCATTCACTTTCAATAGTGCTTCTTCCAGTTTTTCGGGTTGCCTACCGCCGGCTGTCGCCAGATTTGGTTGTCCGCCTCCGCCTCCGCCAACTAAACGACCAAGTTGTCCGACCAAAGCACCGGCTTTCAATCCTTTTTCTTTAATCAGATCATCTGTAACGGCAACCATTAAATAAACTTTTCCTTCTTCCTCATCTTTTGATCCCAAAACAGTTACTGTATTCGCGGATGATTTTTCTAAAGAGTCGTAGCCAAGTTGCTTTAACATATCCATATCTGCGCCAGGTATCTCACCCTTCACTAATTTGATGCTACCATCAATTTTTTCCGGGTTTGAGAGCAATTCTGTAAGTTTTGCACCCGTATTCTGAAGATTCTGAGCTGCTAATTCTTTCTCAAGAGATTTCTTTTCCTCTTGAAGTTTTTTAATATCACCAACCAAATCATTTGACTGACCGAATACAGCTTTAATATCTTTGAGAAGTTTAAATTCAGCCCTTAAGATCTGATCCGCAGCTTTACCACATACTGCCTCTATTCTTCGTACTCCTGCAGCCACAGAAGTTTCCTGAGTAAATCTGAAGTAACCGATTTCGCCTGTAGCTTTTACATGAGTTCCACCACATAGTTCTCTGGAAAAATCAGGATCAAATGTTATTACACGAACTTCATCTCCGTACTTTTCGCCGAAAAGCATCATCGCTCCCATTTCTTTAGCTTCTTCAATGGGTACATTCCGTTTTTCGTCCAGAGGGATATTTTCCTGAATCTTTTCATTTACTCTTTGCTCGATTAATTTTAGTTCGTCATCGGTAACTGCTTCGAAATGAGAGAAATCGAATCGTAAATGATGATCATCCACTAATGATCCTTTTTGAGCTACATGATCTCCTAGTTCTTCTCGGAGCACAGCATGAACCAAATGCGTTGCAGAGTGATGTTTTTGGATTTCTTTTCTCTTTTCTGTATTAACGGAAGCTTTCCATGTACCGGTAAGATCATCAGGAAGTGAATCCGTATAATGGACAAACTCGCCATTCACTTTTTGTACGTCAAAAATCTTAATACTTAGATCGCCATTTGACAATGTTCCGGTATCTGCTACCTGACCACCGCTTTCAGCATAGAATGGGGTTTTCGAAAGTTTTAAAGCAAACCTTTCGCCTTCTTTTTTATAAACAATGATTTTTATTTCTGCTTCAGTATTGTCATAACCAACATACTCTAAACCGTACTCATTATTATCTACAGATCCAGAATGAACTACTTCCCAAACCTTTGACTCACTCTGATCAACTGAAAACTTACCGGCAGCCCGAGCTCTTTCCTTTTGCTCCTTCATCAGTTCATTGAAACGGTCTTCATCCACTTCAATACCCTGTTCACGAGCCATAAGTTGGGTTAGGTCTATCGGAAATCCATAAGTATCATGTAATTTAAAGGCATCATCTCCTGAAATTACTTTCTTCCCCTTCAATACTTCTTTGAAAAGCTGAATTCCCTGCCCTAATGTCTTCAGGAAACTCTTTTCTTCTGATTTGATCACATTGATCACATACTCTTTCTGAGCTTCCATTTCCGGGAATACATTCTTGAACTGATCAGCAAGAACATCAACAAGCTTATAGAAAAATGGCTCTTTGAAGCCTAGTTTATCCCAACCGTATCTGATCGCACGTCTCAGAATTCTACGAATTACATATCCTCTACCATCATTTCCCGGAGAAGCACCATCAGCAATAGAAAAAGCAACAGCACGTATGTGGTCGGCAATTACTCTCATTGCAATATCATTCTCACTGTCGGAGCTTGAATATTTTGTTCCGGCTAGTTCTGAAATTTTATCCAATAATGGAGTAAAAATATCTGAATCATAATTAGAAGTCTTCCCTTGAAGAACAGCGCAAACTCGCTCAAATCCCATACCGGTATCAACATGCTGAGCGGGTAGTGTTTTGAGAGAACCATCCACTTGACGATTGAATTGAATAAATACCAGATTCCAGATTTCCATTACTCTTGGATCATCTGCATTTACTAAAGTTGCTCCATCTACTTTTTCCCGTTCTTCTTTGGAGCGCAAATCAATATGAATTTCAGAACAAGGTCCGCATGGACCTGTTTCTCCCATTTCCCAGAAATTATCTTTCTTTCCGCACTTTAAAATGTGTTGTGGATCTATGGATGTTTCACTTTTCCATAACTCAATGGCTTCATCATCTGTAGGTAATCCGTCTTCATCATCACCACCGAAAATAGTCGCATATAATTGATCAGGATTTAATCCCCATTTATCAACCAACAACTCCCAAGCCCATGCAATTGCTTCTTTTTTGAAATAATCTCCGAAAGACCAATTTCCCAACATCTCGAATAAGGTATGGTGGTAGGTGTCGTATCCAACTTCTTCCAAATCATTGTGTTTACCGCTTACCCTAATACATTTCTGAGTATCCGCGGCTCTGTTCCATTCCTTACCTTCATGAGAAAGGGTTTTTTCTTCTCCCAAAAAAATAGGTTTGAACTGATTCATCCCTGCATTCGTAAATAGAAGAGTTGGATCGTTTTTAGGCGCAACCGGTGCGCTATCAACAATAGCATGATTCTTATCTTTAAAAAAATCGAGGAATTCCTGCCTAATCTGTGATGAAGTCTTAGTGGACATCAAGCTGAATTAAAATGTTTGAAAATTAAGATTGTGAAGATAAAAAAAATCTACCTCACACTCGATGTTTGATTTTGGCTTGCCGAAATAATCAAATTCTTAAAAACCTCAAAAAATTAAGATATATATTTTGTGCTTTGTCATTAAGTGTCGACATTTATTAAGATTTTAATTTTATAAAATAGCTATGAAAACTATACTGAATTTCTTTTTACGTGGCATGTTAATTGTGTTTCCAGTCGGGGCCACCATTTATTTAGTGTCCATAGCTATCGGATGGGCAAATGAGTCTCTCAATTATCTCTTTTACAGCTGGTTCGATTTTAATATTCCCGGCTTAGGGATTATTACCGGTTTTGTTACTATCACTTTTCTTGGGTTTGTCTTTTCAAGGGCATTTACAAAGCCTATTGTTCACCTGTTTGAAAAACTGCTTACTAAAACCCCTTTGGTGAGTATTATTTATAGTTCTTTAAGAGATCTTACTGAAGCTTTCGTTGGTGATAAAAAGAAATTTACAGCTCCGGTTGTAGTCGATTTTGGAGTACCTGGAGTTAAGCGTTTAGGTTTTATAACTCAAGAATCTCTTTTAGATCTCGGTCTTGAAGATGAAGTTGCGGTCTATTGCCCCCATTCCTATAATTTTTCAGGAAACTTATATATTGTGGATAAAATACATGTCAAGCCCATCAAAAAGGATCCTGCTACATTTATGAAATTTGTAGTTTCAGGTGGTGTGTCTAACCTTAATACGGTTGAGTAACTCTCTTTCTCTGGTCGCCTGCGGACTGAAGTCCTTGTCTTATTTATATGAAAAGATCAAACTGTTCCAAGTTCATTAGCACAATTCTGTTGTGTGAAGAAACGCCTGAATTTGTGGGAGATTCCTGGCTTTTTTTTCTATGGAATAAATTCCTTGACTACTTTACTTAAATGATTAAAATATTAATCCAGTTCATAAGTAAAGGACTTTAGTCCGAAGTAACGATGGTGAATGAATCAGAGTTTAGTAAACCTCTTCAAAAGTTCTGGCTGATGGCTTGATATTCTTTTTAAGGTCTTCCCAACTCCAGTCCTTAGGATCAATTTCAGCTAGGTCGCCTCTTACTTGTAGATATTCAGTATGTCCCTGAAGCGCAAGATTTTGGTAAATACCGGTTTCCATTCCTTTCATTCCACAAATGTAAATGAGTGTATTTTCCTTTTCCAAGATTGGATTCAATGTCTCAGAATGATCATTGATTACACTTTGTACATAATATTTGCTTCCGTCTTCCCTTCTATCTTCTCTGGAAACACAGCTCAAATAATGAAAATTTGAATGTTTTTCGGTCATCTCTTTTATGAAGTCAGGATAAAGTATATCAGTTCTGTATGCACATCCAAAAACCAGTGCTACATCTCCTTTATAACCGGATTCAAACAATTCCATAATCATACCTCTGAAAGGTGCGATTCCTGTTCCTGTTGCAAAAAAAACATAGTTAAAATCTTGTGCGTTTTCAGGTAGTAAATATCTTTTTCCACTTGGGCCTGTGAGCTGAACTTTATCTCCGGGTTTCAAATCTGACAAATAGTTTGATGCTACGCCCAAATAAAGTTTTCCGTCAATTTCATCCACAGTTCGCTTTACCGTTGTAGAAACTAAATGAGATTTACCACCTTCGCCTTTTGTAGGAGAGGATACAGAATACAAACGAAGTTTATGAGGTCGACCTTTTTCATTTTCTCCTGGAGGCAACACTCCTACTGATTGTCCCACTCTAATTCTGTCTACCAAATCTGTACCTGATATATCGAAAGTAATATGGCGAACTATGTTTGGGCTATTTTCAGCAGTACAAATATAGTTCTCAACTATAGTAGCTTCAGTAGGTTCTTTAGGTGAATATATGTTTAGCTCAACTTCGGGTAGTATTATTTCTGACATCCTTATTCTGAATTTTATGCATAAAAAAATCCAACATCCTTTCGAATGTTGGATTTGTAAAGTACGGTTTTTCTACTTTAGAAATAAAACGTTAATCCGGCAGAAATCACATTTCCGCTAAATTCAGTATCTCCAAGATCATCTCCTTTATCATCCAAGAATAAATATCTGTAATCAACATTTAAACCCGCACTTTCATTTAATGGTAGATCAAGCCCGAATCCTAAGTGGTAACCGATATTAAATTCTGCATCATCTCCAGGAGATACAAAACCACCGTCATAGTCATAAAAAGTATAATATGCACCGAGTCCTGCTAAACCATATGGCTGAAAGTTAGATGCCAAAGGAACGTGCATTAGTAAAGTAGCAGTAACCGGAATCTGCTTAATGGTTAAATCACCATTTGTAGTTGAATAACTTTGCTCTCCTCTATATTCTGCTGCAAATTCAAAACCAAAGACCTCTCCTCTTGATCTTGTCTGAACACCAATAAACATAGTTCCATCTTCAGCATCAGGAGCTTTATAATAACCAATTTTCGGACCTATACCGGATTTATCTTTCGTAGGTGCCGTTTGAGCTTTAGTTTGTGTTGTAAAAGTTAACAATAAGGCAAGTGTTAGCGTAGATATAAATAATTTCATAATCAGTATTAGTTGTTGTTAGATAATACTTTAATGGATATTAACATAAGTAAGTTCCATTAAATAATACTAATACTCACTTAGATTTATTGATTACTGATTTTATATCGAATCAATTCGTCAATAGTTGGTCTTTCCCCTCTTTCTTCAATTAGCCTTGAAGCAGTTCTTTCGGTCACTTCTACACCTCTCATTCTCATGAGGTTTTCTTTAGTAAGTTCTTCTTTTGTGTAACCGAGATCCATCATCCTACTGGTAAAATTTGCAGTAACACCGGCATTTCTGGTTTCAGCAAGTTCATCAACTGAAAGTAAATAACCTAATTCTTTCATCATTCGGGCATAAGTAGCGCTTACATCGGCTCTTTTAAGTTCAACGAGTTGATCTAAAGTTATATCAGTATATCCTAAATCGCGGATAGAGCTTGTATATGTTGCCGTCACTCCCTCGCTTCTAAGATTCAATAATTCTTCCCGGCTAAGTTCTCCGTATCCCATATCTGTCATCCAGGTTCCCATGCCTGCCAATAATTCTTCATTCGGTTCATTTATAGCTTGCTCTATTCTATCTATTGGGTTTATCTCAGAAAAATCGAATCTGGAACCTACGTAAAAAGTTAACGTTGCTATAAATGCAAAAAGAAGAATGTAATTTGAAAGTCTTCCTGAATTGGAGCTTTTGTCTAAAGAACTTTGGTTAAGCTGTGATACTGTATCGTCTTCAAGATCTTTTAAATCATTTTTTAGATTTCTGAACTTTGTACTCATATTTGCCCTTATTTTGTTCTGAAACGGGTACGCATATTCTTAAAAAAAGATGCGAAATAAGTTACTAAACAACCAGTTTTAATGACTTGTCAAGGTCACCAATAGTAAAAGGCTTAACAATCAGATCTGTAAAGTCTGTGTCTTTTGCTCTTTCAAAGTTTAATCGATCAGAATTACCTGTCAGGTAAATTACTTGCGTATCAATGCTTTCTTTGATCTTTGCAACAGTATCAATTCCATCCATATCACCTTTTAGGCGAATATCCATAAGTAAAATATCGGGCTTTTCCTTTTTAGCTATTTGTATAGCTTCTTCACCGGAAACAGCTTTACCTACTACACTATGGCCTAGCTCTTTTACCATATTTTCGACCACCAAAGAAATAATCATATCATCTTCGACAATCAGTACTTTTTTACCATTGCTCATTTTGAATCCTAACTTTTCTCTTTTATCGACCTAAAGTGATAGAGTATTAAACCTTTTTTTTGAAACCATCCAAATGTACAAATTTCTGTGTCATTATTATAATAGAGTTGTTCCAACCACTTTTCCATTTATAGTGCTTATATAAACTTTCCATGTTACAATACCAGAGTTCTGCTGAACAATTTCTACTTCCCATACTTTGTGTATCTCTAATCCTTTTTCAACTTCTATTGGTGAAAATACCAATTCAGGTTCTTTTTTAAGGTGTTGTAGTGTGACTACCTGTTCAAAAATATGATTCTGTTCATTTGCATATCTTAATTTAAGCCCTGTCACAACCTCTTTTGCATGATTTGAGCCGTACTCTACAAAGCCAGGATCAGTTACCTCATACCAGTTTCCCCAAATTCTGTTTACACCGTTTGCATCCATATAAACTACAATTCTAGTATCCAATACTTTGATACCATTCACTTCTTGTGATTCAAACTCAAACTTCCATTCCAAAGGAACATTATTGATATCAGGTCCTTCACAAACTGTACAACCCTCCAAAGGAATTATTTCTGACGTAGTCAAGCTTTCTATTTCAGTAACACCGGTAAACTTTGAGTTTTTTAAAAGTGATTGTTTAGCAACTTCTAAAAAGCGGCTTTCAAACTGAACTTCTTTTTTTATTTCAACTCTGTTGAGGCAAGGGTTTTCATCATTCTGAAACAATATCCTACTGAAACCTGTTAAAGCATACTCATTTAAAGTCGAGCAAATCAATCCATCATTATCGCTATGATATTGCTCATTTAAAGCTTTAAGAGTCTCTTGATCAACTCGTTCAATTAATACTGGATATATTTTACTTTTCTCTTCAGGAGACAGTGATTCACACCCCAAAAATAAGGCCGAGAATACAAAAAATAAGTAAGCCAGGTATTTTTTAATCACTAATCAATGTCCTTGCCTGAAGTTAATTAATGCAAATATTTACTACAACACTCTTAGCAAAGATTCTTATGTTTGAGCCATGGATAACTTGTCTTTCTCAAATTTATGAAAACAAAAGTAGCGGTTATTGGGAGTGGTGTTTCAGGGATGTCAACAGCTATTATGCTTCAAATTTTTGGATTTGATGTATCTATTTATTCAAAAATATTGCCCGAGTCAAAGCATAAAGATCCGAAATTCGGAAGCCTCTTCCCTTCTGCTTCGATTATTCCGCACTCAGTTTTTCATCCTCAACAGGATCAAATTTTTCAAGAAAGTAATACACTGTTTTCAGGATTACATTATTCAAGCTTTCCTGGATTACTCGTTCATGATCATTTTGAACTCTATGGATATGAAGCTAAGACTCCTGATTATGCAAAACAAATTACTGGATTTAATACACTATCTGACTTGGACTGGACTCCTAAGCATCCGCAAATTCAAATACAATCAGGATATCGGTTTAACTGTTTTTT
>Ga0189291_100182_pt1 | contig 46884 bp, 46 predicted proteins | sample UW1redminimetaG_FD_130331 | JGI IMG/M metagenome (GOLD analysis project Ga0189291, IMG submission 130331) | Marine microbial communities from the Costa Rica Dome - UW179B-red mini metaG | ecosystem: Environmental > Aquatic > Marine > Oceanic > Photic zone | place: Costa Rica: the Eastern Pacific... | reverse complement strand
GATTTCGGCCGGCCTCGATTATCCCGGCATCGGACCGGAGCATTCCTGGCTGAAGGAATCCAACCGGGTCGAATACGTGCCGATCATGGATACCGAAGCGCTGGAAGCGTTCCAGCTGCTGACCCGCCTCGAGGGCATCATTCCGGCGCTGGAGCCAAGCCACGCGCTGGCCGAGGTGATCAAGCGGGCGCCGAAGATGGACAAGGACCAGATTATCGTGATGAACCTGTGCGGCCGCGGCGACAAGGACATCTTTACCGTTGGCAAGATCCTCGGAGTGGAGCTCTGATCATGACCACTCGCATCGACACACGATTTGAAAAACTCAAGGCCGAGGGCCGGCCGGCGCTGGTCACCTATTTCATGGGTGGTGATCCGGACTATGACACCTCGCTGAAGATCATGCAGGCGCTGCCGGGCGCGGGCTCGGACGTGATCGAGCTCGGCATGCCGTTTTCCGACCCGATGGCCGATGGCCCGGCGATCCAGATGGCCGGACAGCGGGCGCTGAAGGGCGGTCAGTCGCTGAAGAAGACGCTGGAACTGGCGCGGGATTTCCGCAAGGGCGACAATGAAACGCCGATCGTGCTGATGGGCTATTACAACCCGATCTACATCTATGGTGTCGACCGCTTCCTGGTGGATGCGAAAGAGGCCGGGATCGACGGCCTGATCGTCGTCGACCTGCCGCCGGAGATGGACGAGGAATTGTGCCTGCCGGCGCTGAAGGCAGGGATCAACTTCATCCGCCTGGCGACGCCAACCACGGATGACAAGCGGTTGCCGCGCGTGTTGAGCAACACTTCGGGCTTTGTCTACTATGTGTCGATGACCGGGATCACCGGCTCGGCCATTGCCGACACCTCGAAGGTCAATGTTGCGGTCGAGCGGATCAAGAGCCATACCAGCCTGCCGGTCTGTGTCGGTTTCGGTGTGAAAACCGCCGAACAGGCGCGCGCCATCGGACAATCGGCGGATGGCGTGGTGGTTGGCACCGCGATCGTCAACCAGATCGCCAACACGCTTGATGCCAAGGGTGCGGCAACCAGCGACACGGTCGAGAGCGTCGCCACCATGGTGCGCGGCCTTGCCACCGGTGTGCGCGCCGCGCGTCTTGCACCGACGCAATAATACCCCCACATTGGTGGACGAACCGGAGATAACGCGTTGAACTGGATTACCAACTACGTCAGGCCGAAGATCAATTCGATGCTCGGCCGCCGCGAGGTGCCGGAAAACCTTTGGATCAAGTGCCCCGAAACCGGGGAAATGGTGTTCCATAACGATCTGGAAGAAAACCATTTCGTGATCCCCGCCTCCGGCTACCACATGAAGATGTCGGCCGAAGCCCGGCTCAGGCACATGTTCGACGATGGCAAGTACGAGCTGCTGCCGTCGCCGAAGGTGCCTCAGGACCCGCTGAAGTTCCGCGATTCGAAGAAGTACGGCGACAGGTTGCGTGAAAACCGCACCAAGACCGGCCTCGAGGATTCGATCGTCGCCGCACATGGCTCGGTGCAGGGCGTCAAGATCGTCGCCTGCGTGCATGATTTCTCGTTCATGGGCGGTTCGCTCGGCATCGCTGCGGGTGAAGCCATCATCAAGGCGTTCGAGGCGGCGATTGCCCGCAAGTGCCCGCTGGTGATGTTCCCGGCTTCGGGCGGCGCGCGCATGCAGGAAGGCATCCTGTCGCTGATGCAATTGCCGCGCACCACGGTTGCGGTCGAAATGCTGAAGGAAGCCGGTCTGCCCTACATTGTGGTGCTGACCAACCCGACCACCGGCGGCGTCTCCGCATCCTACGCGATGCTCGGCGACATCCACCTGGCGGAACCGGGCGCTGAAATCTGTTTTGCCGGCAAACGGGTGATCGAACAGACCATCCGGGAAAAGCTGCCTGAAGGCTTCCAGACCTCGGAATACCTGCTCGACCACGGCATGATCGACATGGTGGTGCACCGCCATGACATCCCGGCCACTGTTGCCCGGTTGCTTCGGATCTTCCTCAAGATGGATGCCCCGGCACCGGCAGCGCTTCCGGCACCGGCGGCAGAACCGGTACCGGCCAAGGCTGCGCACTAGCTTTCCACCAAAGGCCGGAAACGGCTGTGAGAGGTGCGGTCGTGTCGGCTGCTGAACGCGAAATCAACGCGCTGATGGCGCTGCATCCGAAGGGCTTCGACCTGTCGCTCGGGCGGATCACGCGGCTGCTTGAACGGCTCGGAAATCCGCACGAGAAACTGCCGCCGGTGGTCCATATCGCCGGTACCAACGGCAAGGGATCGACCGGTGCGTTCTGCCGGGCCATTCTCGAGGCGCACGGGCTGACCGCCCATGTCCACACATCACCGCACCTGGTCAACTGGCACGAACGCTTCCGCATCGGGGCCAAAAGCGGCAGCGCGCTGGTCGCCGACGAGGTGCTGGCCGATGCGGTGCGGCGGGTGGCCGACGCCAACCAGGGCGAGACGATCACCGTCTTCGAAATCCTCACCGCGGTGATGTTCGTGCTGTTTTCCGAGCACCCCGCCGATGCGGCACTGGTCGAGGTCGGGCTGGGCGGCCGGTTTGACGCCACCAACGTGATCGCCCACCCGGCGGTGTCGGTGATCATGTCGATCTCGCTTGATCACCAGGCCTATCTTGGCGACCGGGTGGAACTGATCGCAGCGGAGAAGGCGGGCATCATCAAGTCCGGATCCCCGGTGGTTATCGGCGCGCAGACCGAAGACGCGGCCCGCGAGGTGCTGGCCGAAACCGCCGAGCGCCTGGGATGTCCGGTCAGCATCTACGGCCAGGACTTCATGGCTGTCGAGGAAAACGGACGGATGGCCTACCAGGACGAGGACGAACTGATCGACCTGCCCTTGCCCCGGCTTGCCGGCCGGCATCAGCAAGCCAACGCGGCAGCCGCCATCCGGGCGCTGAAGGCGGCTGGTTTCGAGCTGAACGAACGGGCCATCGCCGAAGGCTTGCAGACAGTTTCCTGGCCCGGACGGCTGGAACGGCTGACCCATGGACGGCTTGCCGACACCGCCATGGAGGGCGTCGAACTGTGGATCGACGGCGGCCATAATCCCGGAGCAGGGCGGGTGATTGCCGAAGCCATGGCCAATCTCAACGACCGCGAGTCGCGGCCGCTGTTTCTCGTCACCGGAATGATCAACACCAAGGATCCGGTGGGCTATTTCGAGGCGTTTGCCGGCATGGCGCGGCACGTCTTCACGGTGCCGGTGCCTGATTCGGAAGCCGGGCTGGACCCGGAATTTCTCGCCGACACCGCCGACGAGGCCGGACTGACCGCCGAATCGGCCAGGGATGTCGAGACCGCCATCGCCGCCATCTGCAAGAACTGGGATCGGAATGAGCGGCCTCCCCGGATCCTGATCGGTGGTTCGCTCTATCTCCTCGGCGAAGTGCTCAGGACCAACGGTACACCGCCAGTCTGATCCACTCGCACTTCTGATTTCCATCCGGTGTCATCCGGGCATCAAAAAACCCGCCCGGTTTCCCGGACGGGTTTTTCTAGTGTCGAAAACCGGTATCAGGCGACGGCGCCGGAAATCCAGTTCGACAGAGCGGTTTTCGGCGAAGCGCCAACTTTGATGTCGGCCACTGCGCCGCCCTTGAACATGGCAAGCGTCGGGATCGAGCGAACGCCGAACTGGGATGCCAGTTCCGGGTTTTCATCGATGTTGAGCTTGACGACCTTGACGGTGCCTTCCATCTCGTTGGAAATTTCCTCGAGGCTCGGGGCAATCATCTTGCACGGTCCGCACCATTCAGCCCAGAAATCGACGACAACCGGAACGGTGGATTCGAGCACTTCGCTCTGAAAATTGGCGCTGTCTACTTTAACGGTTGCCATGATGCGGCACTCCTTTGATGGATGACTCAGATGCACACAATGTGATGATTCGGCTTAGAGTATTCAAGGCTTTTCGCTTGGGCTCACCGAGCCGTGATTGGCCGGCCCGGATCACCGATCAAGACGCGACAGCGCCTGATCCAGTGCAGCCGCCGGAATTTCGATCAGAACCGGGCCGGAGACATAGACCAGCGCAGCGTCAATTCGCCGCCCCGGATAGAGCGGCGCCAGCAGCGCGCGATAGATCGCCAGCTGGGAGACATGGCCTGTCGGCGGCTGTTCACCGGGATTTGGCGCCAGACCGGTCTTGTAATCGACGATCAGCACCCGTTCGTCATCGAGCGCAATCCGGTCGATACGCCCGGACACCGCCCGCTCCTCGCCGTTGATCCGCAATGTTCCCATGACCGAGACTTCCGCCTCACCGGGCGCATCGAAAATCGGGGAGAAATCCGGATCCTGCAACACTGCAAGCACCTGTTGCTCGATGAGCCGTGCCGCAGCCGCCTGCTCGGCCGGCAACGCGCGGGCCAGGTAACGGGCAAGCACGGTCTGACGGTCGGCGGGCGGAACCGCGGGCAGGACCTGAAGCAGGCGGTGAACCATGCTGCCGCGCTCGAGTGCCGCGGTGGAGCCTGCCTGTCCCTCGGCAAAGGGCGAGCGCGAGGCGAGATCACGGCTGTCCTCGAGCACGGCGCTGACACCGGAGGGCGCCAGCGGCCGGGGCAGGCGGGCTGGCGGCGGCAACGGTTCGGAGGGGATCTCGATACCGCCGGTCTCAGCGGACGGCCTGGTTGGCTTTTCGCCCCGCCCGGCGCCGCTGGCCGCCGAAGTGTCGGTGCGGATACGGCTGAACCGCCTGACCTCGAATGCATCGCTCCCCGAGCCGTGCCCGGCATCACAGACCAGATAGTCGTTTTCGCTCGCCGCGCGCTCAAGCCCGGCGGCTGCCAGTGAATGCCAGGTCGGGGTCTTGACCTCGCGGAGACCGCGATATCCGCAAACCACCAGCCGGTCGGCCGCCCGGGTCAAGCCGACATAGAGCAGCCGGCGGTATTCCTCTTCGGCCTGACCGCGCATTGTCTCGCGCACCGGGGCGATCGCGTCGTTCTCGTGCTCCTTGTCAGCCAGCCAGACCGGGACGGATGGCGGATCGTGAGCTTCCGGCGTGGTCGGCAGCAGCCAGAGCCGCGGCTGATGGCTGTGCTGGAATGCCTCGCCGCCCGAATCCACCAGGAACACGATCGGCGCTTCCAGACCCTTGGCGGCGTGCACGGTCATGATCCGCACGGCGCCCGACTGGCCTTCCATCTCGCGCTTGATCTCCGGCGTCTCGGTCTCGAGCATCGCAAGAAACGACTGCAGGCCGGGCAGGCCCGCCTGCTCGTGGTCAAGCGTCAGGCCCAGGAACTCGTCCAGCACATCGCCGACTTCATGGCCGAGACGGGCGAGATAGGCGCTGCGGCCGGCATCGGGGCCGAGCAGGGCGGCGTAGAAATCATGCGGCGGCAGAATTGCGGCACGCGCGGTCCAGCGCTTGAGCCTGGCAACGGCGCGCTGATATCTTTCATCGCTCTCGGCAAGATCGAGCAGCCTCTGCCACACCGACAGTCCCTCCGGGCGTCCGGCGGTGAGGCGAAACAGGTCATCCTCGTCAAGATCGAGCAGCGGACTCTTGAACAGGGCGGCTAGCGACAGATCATCATCGCCAAGAAGCACGAAGCGGCCGAGCGCCATCAGGTCCTGCACCGCGATATGATCGGTCAGCCGCAGCCGGTCGGCGCCGGCCACAGGAATATCGGTCGTCGCCTTGAGCGTGCGTAACAGGGTCGGCACGAATCCGTCGCGCTTGCGGACCAGCACCAGGATGTCGCCAGGCGCCACCGGCCGCAGCTGCCTTGATTTCTGGTCCTCGATCGTCTCATGCCCGACCCATTGCGCCAGCACATCGGCGATGTGGCGGGCGAGCTGCGCGGCCGGTGCGGTTTCCGGCACCTCGTCGAAGGCCGCGGTCCAGTCCTCGTCGCTGTCGGCCTTCTCCTTGCCGATCATCGGCCAGATCTCGACCAGTCCCGGCGCCTGCAGCCGCGCGGTTTCGTGAATCACCGGCTCATCGGCCGAGCCCATGCCGCGCAGCGCATCAGTGTCGGCAAAGACGTGATCGACAAGCTTGAGCACCTCGGTGGAAGACCGGAAGGACACCCGCAGCGAGACCTGCTCGAACTCGGCATCCGCTGCCCGGGCGAGCTTGGCAATCCGGCTTCGCTCTTCGGCGAAGCGCTCGGGCCGGGCGCCCTGGAACGAGTAGATCGACTGTTTCTCGTCGCCGACGGCAAACAGCGTCCGGGTGGCGGGCCGGGCGCCTTCGCCGGCAAAGAATTCGTCGGCAAGGGCGCCGATGACGTTCCACTGCAGCGGTGCGGTGTCCTGGGCTTCGTCGACGAGAACATGGTCGATGCCCTGATCGAGCTTGTAGTGAACCCAGGCGCTGGCCCCGCTTTTCGACAACAGCGCCTCGGTCGCGGCGATCAGGTCATCGTAATCGAGCAGGGCCTGACGCGTCTTGAGCCGCTCGAATTCGCCAAGATAGCGCTTTGCCAGCCGGAAGGCAGTCAGCGAGGCCGACAGCATTTTGAGCCGGGCCAGCCTGTCAAAGACATCGATGACACGGGCCTGGGCCTCGGCCACCCGCTCGGTGAGATCGGGAAAGCTTTCCAGCACCGATTTGGAGGCGACACCGCCAAGTTTGGCCGGGGATCCCGACTTGGTGAAAAAGACGTCCCTGAGAAGCTCCAGCCGTTTCGCAGGGTCCGGCTCCGAGCCGACGGCGAGCAATCCATGGGCAAGAGTATGAGCCTTGGCCGCCGATTTGGCCGCACCGGCGAACTCGTACAACGCCCTGACATAGTCGACCGGCAGCGCATCGAGCGGCCAGGCCTTGTCGATGGTCGATGGCGCATCGTCCTGTGCCGACAATTCCAGCGCCGTCCTGATCGTCGCTTCGGCACCATCTGCCGTTTGTACCTTGGCTTCAAAGGCCCGGTACTCGCGGCGGCGCGCGTAAAGCCCTTCAAGCAGCTTGTCGAAACCGGCCTCGCCGGAAATATCGAGCGCCGATGTGACAGCGGCTTCCAGATCCGGATCATCTTTGAATGCCCGGGCCGACATCAGCTGCCGCCGCGCCGCGCTGAGGAGCTCGGCTGCCTTCTGGTCATCGAGCACGTTGAAGTGGCCGGGAATGTTGGCCTCGAGCGGAAACCGGTGCAGCACCGCTTCGCAAAAGGCGTGAATGGTCTGGATCTTCAGCCCGCCGGGCGTTTCCAGCGCGGTGGCGAACAGCCGCCGGGCGCGGATCAGCTGGTGCGGTTCGGCCTCGCGCCCTTCAAGCTCGGCAATCCGGGCGGCAAGGCCTTCATCATCAAGCCGCACCCATTCACCCAGCGTCTTGAAGACGCGGTTGGACATCTCCGCCGATGCCGCCTTGGTGTAGGTCAGGCAGAGAATGGCGGACGGACGCGCGCCGCGCAGCAGAAGCCGGATCACCCGGCGTGCCAGCACGTGGGTCTTGCCGGACCCGGCATTGGCCGAAACCCAGGCCGACAGCGTCGGCGTTGCCGCCAGGTTCTGCCGCAGCGTGGTGTCGGAAATGATGTTGAGGCGGGTGTCGTCAGTCATCGCCATCGCCTCCATCGCCGTCCACGGCGGTCTGCCATTCCGCCACCCTTGCCAAATGATCGTAATCGCCGCCGAAATCGCGGGCGCTCTTGGGGATGGCGCGCGACAGGAAGCCGCGCTTGCCGGACCTGAGCAGGGTGACCAGGCGGGTGAATTCGTCGACCGCTTTGGCGGCAAGGTCGTCCGCGGTCAGCGGATCGTTCTTTCCCTGCTTGACCGGATCGTCATCGATCCGTTCCGCAAAAGGCTCGCGGCCGGTCAGGCGTAGATAATAAAGCCCGGAGACCGGCATCCTGCCGATATCGGCAAAGCCGCCATTGATCAGCGCATAGGCTTCCAGCGCCAGTTGCGGATCGAGCAGGATGCGGGCTTCCCTGCGCGACGGCGTGCCGCCGGTCTTGTAATCGATGATCCAGACGCTGCCGTCCCGGCGCAGGTCGAGCCGGTCGGCCATGCCGGTGAGTTTCAGCCCTGCAAGCGGCAGCTCGAGGCTGGCGCGGGTTTCGACCAGCGAGCGGGCCAGCCCGCCGGCGGTGTCGCGTTCCCAATCGGCGATGGTCCGGGCCGCCTTGTCGAACCGCATTTTCCAGACCAGCGCGGTGGCATCGGGCAGGTGGGCCTTTTCGAAGTGGTCGATAGCAATCCTGCGAAGCCTGTCGAGCGTCCGCTCTGCTGGTTCGACGCCATCGATGAACTCCTCGAGGATCTCGTGGTAGAGCGTGCCGCGCTCGCGCGGGCCGGGATCGGCAAGAAACGGTTCCAGCGGATCAAGGTCGAGAACACGGCGGGCGTAGATCGCGTATGGGTCGCGGCGCAGCTTGCCGACTTCCGAAAAGGAGTAGCTTTTCGGCTGAAGCTCTTCCGGCGGACGCGGTTCCGGACGGGACGACGCCGGGGTGGAGGGGGCCTGATCCAGATCGCGGACATGGGCCAGCAAGGCTTCGCCACGGTTGCGCAGCATGGTTGCGGGTTCCGGCCCGATGACCGCCAGAAGTCTCTGCAGCCAGCGGGAGGCAACGGTCGGCGCCTTGCCGGAACGGAAGGAGCGCGACAACACCACCTCGGGGGCGCCCATCGCCATCTGGAAATCATGGGCTGCCTGGCCGATCCGGCGTTCCGGCGGCTCAAGCCCGATTGCCGCCTTCATCGAGCGCGACAGAAACGGGTCTTCCTGGCCGGCCTGCGGCCAGACGCCCTCGTTGAGGCCGCCCAACAGCAGCGTGTCGACATGCTGCAGGCGGGCTTCCAGCGCGCCCCAGATGAAGGCGCGGGGATGGCCGCCTGCGCGCGGCTTGACCATCCGGCCCGACAAGAGCGCATCGAGCGCGCCGACCCACTCGGGCCCGCTCATCGCCAGCATCGCGCCGCTGTCGCGGGTCTCCAGCAGCAGCGCGGCGAGATCGGCACCGGCCTCATCGCCCCACAAGGTCTCCATCGAACCGGTCTCATCGACACAGATCCGCTCCAGCACTTCGGCGGTCAGGGCGGCCAGGCGGCCGATTTCAAGCTGATCGCCAGAATGTTGCGAGGCAGGGCCGGACAGGACGGAGGTCAACGGCTGAAGCGCATCGGCGGCGCGGCGGGCAAAATCACAGGCCTGATCCGCCTCGGCATCGGTAATCCGCTTGAGCCATTGGCCTGCGTGCCGGTCATGACGCCCCTCCTGCCGTGAACTTACCAGCGCTTCGAGCGTGTCGATCCGCGCAGTGCCGCTGCCGCCACGCAGAGCGATCCGCTCGACGACACCAGCCAAGGTTTGCGCGTCGTCTTTCTCCAGCCCGAAGCGCGCCAGCGGGTGCTTGATCAAGGCCGCAATTGCCACCGGGTCGCCCGGCGCAAAGGCAACATGCACGGCCAGCCGGGCCAACCCGCCCTGCAGGCTCGAGGTCAGCGGCGTACCGCCCGAATCATTGGCCTCGATACCGTAGCGGGCCAGTTCGGTGACAACCCGGCGGGCAAGATTGCGGTCGGGCGTCACCAGCGCCGCGGTGGGTTCGGCAAGGCCGGGACGCGGCTCGAGTGCGCGGCGCATGGCAGCCGCCAGCGCGGAGGCTTCCTCGCGCTCATTGGCGGCCTCGATCAGGCTGACCTGTTCAAATCCCGGTTTTGCCACCGATGGATCAGGGAGAAATCCCGGCTCGCCCCAGGCCTCGGTCGAAATCGCCGGCAGCAGAGCGCCTGACACAAGTGTGCGGCGAGCGGCCATGTCCCCCGGCAGATCTCCGATCTCGGGGATTTCATCGATCCGGTCCGCATCCAGGCCACAGCTTTGAATGAGCCGAAGCAGACCGTATTGCGGATGGCTGCGAATGGCCACGTCGACCAGCGCCCGGCCGTCTTCCGATTGCCTGGTGATCGCCGCCTCGGCCATCGCCTGCCAATGCGACGGCCGCATGGCGTGATCAAGCCCGGGCAGCACCACCGCGCCCTGGGGGAGCCTGGCGACGGTGGCGATCAGCCTGGCGGTCGAGGGCCGCGTGCCGGTCGAGCCGGCCACAATGACGGGACGGTCCGGCGGGGAGGCGGCAAGGCCGCGGGTGAAGACGTCGAGCATCGCATTATGATGCCGGGCCGGGCTGGAACGGTGGATTTCCTGCAACAATGACGGCCAGAACTCCCGCGCGATTTTCAGGAATTCGGTGGTCAGCTGCCACCATTGCTGCAGATCCGCGGCAACGACATCGTCGAGCCCGGCAAAATCGCATTCTTCGGTCTCCACCGCCTGGATCAGGTCGGCGAGCGCCCGGCCAAGCCAGATCGCATCGGCCGGATTGGCCGGCGCTACCAGCGGCATGCCGTCGAGATGATCGCGCACCGCCTGCGGCAGCGCCTGTTTCCAGGCCAGCACCAGGTCTGCCAGCCGCAAGGTGGCAGCAATCTGCGGGATCGGCGGATCGAGGGCGAGGGTTTCGGGATCGGCGGAATCGAAAAAACCGGCATCGTCATCGGTTTCACCCAGCGGGCGGATGACCGGCAGGATCGCCGAACCCTTGCCGATCAGGTCGGTGAGTTCGGAGCGGAGAACACGGGCGGCACGGCGGGTGGGCACAAAGATGGTGGCGCCGGCCAGTGACAGCGGATTGTCGGATGCGTAGGCAAGCCCGGGAACCAGCCCGCCCTCGATGATCCCGGCGGCAAGCGTGACGAGAAAATCGACGCCGGGCGGAATCGAGACAATCCGGGGTGAGGGGCGCGTCACTGAACCGGGTCGCCGAGATAGGCTGACCGGGCGGCTTCGGCCTCGGCAATCGCTTCGGGCGTTCCGACGGTGAGCCAATGGCCTTGCATGGCCAGGCCAAACAGCCGGCCCTTGCTTGCAGCCGCGTCGAAACAGCGGTTGAGCGAAAATTTCGCTTCAGTGATGCCGTTGAAGATGCGCGGATGCAGAATGATCGCTCCGGCATAGATCACCGGCTCGCCTGTGCCCTTGTAGCGGGTCAACCGGCCATCCTCGCCGAGGATGAAGTCACCGGCACCGGTATGGCCCGTGGCCTGGTCAAGCCGGGCGGTCATCAGCAGGATATCCATCATTCCGGGATCGAAACGATCTGCCATGCGGGAGAGATTGTCGGTCTTGGCGCCGGGCTGTTCCAGCCAGAACGTGTCGGCATTGAGCACCAGCAACGGGTCGTTGCCGAGCATCGGCAGAGCCTTGACGATGCCGCCACCGGAATCAAGAAGTTCCGCGGTTTCGTCGGAGATGCTGATGTCCGGGCCCGGCCTCTGAGACAACCAGTCGATCAGCAGCGGCGCGAGATAATGCACATTGACGACAATGCGGTTCACACCCAGTCGGTCGAGCGCCTCCAGCCCGTAGGCGATCAGCGGCTTTCCGGCGACTTCGACCAGCGGCTTTGGCAGCGTGTCGGTGATCGGGCGCATACGGGTGCCAAGCCCCGCGGCAAGGATCATGGCGGATTTGATCGTCATCGGTTCGGCGGTTCCGGTTTATGATTCGCTGTTGCCGATACCAGCCTTTGCGAACCAGAAGCGCAAGGGTTGCAGCGCCGGATGCTGAAGAGAAGCGGCAATATAGGCCTCGATCCGCGGCAAATGCCGCAAATAGCCGGCTTTTCCGTCGCGCTGCTTGAGGCGAACGAAGATGCCGAGGATCTTCGCTGCGCGCTGGGCCGCCATGATCCCGTAGGCTTCACGGAACCCGGCCTCGTCAAAGCCAGGGTCGTTGCCGCGGCGGGCCGCGACATAGCGATCGAGGAGCCGGGCGGCGAGGTCGGGGGCGACGGTCACCCGTGCGTCCTGGCACAGGGAGGCGACGTCATAGGCCGACGGTCCGATCATCGCATCCTGGAAATCGATGATTCCAAGCCGGTCAGAACCGGTCCTGTCCTGCCGCCAGATCAGGTTGGGCGAATGATAGTCGCGCAGCACCAGGGCTTTTTCGGCTTTCTCAAGCCGGGTAAACAGGGCGCGCCAGAGATCGAGATAGGTCTCTCGCTCTTCATCGGCAACCGGACCGCCGCGCCGCCAGGGCAGATACCAGTCGGTCAGCAGTTCCACTTCAATCTGCATCGCCCGGGGATCGTAAGCCGGCACATGATGGAACCTGTCGCCTGCCGGAAGCGGACCGGGCAGGTCCTTCGCATGCATGGCTGCGAGGCAGTCGATGGCAACGCTGTAGCGCTCCGGATCGGGATTGCCGTCGGCGTCGAGAATGCCCTCGCTGCCAAGGTTTTCAACCAGCAAGAACCCCTGATCGAGATCTTCGGCAAGGATTTCAGGCGCGGCGAACCCCTGCGCACGAAGCCAGCGGGCAATGGCGACAAAGGGAACCACGTCCTCGGCCAGATGGGCAATCTGCGAGTAGGGCAGGCCATCACGCACCGGCGGGCCATCCGGCTGTCGCGGCGCATTCATCAAGATGACCGGGTCGCGGCCTTCAAGGCGGATGGTCTCGTAGGTGCGGGAGGAGGCGTCACCCTGCAGATGACGCCGTGCAACCGGATCCGGGCACCACTGCTCGAGAAATGCGCGGGCGGCGCGGGATCGCGTGAGCCGTGCCATGAAGGCGGCCGGCCCGGCAAGTGTCACGCTGCGGCTGTCGCCGAGGCCTTCGAAACGCATCATTACCCGACCGGAAGGCAGGCTCTCCAATGCCTTTTCCGGCCACTCGATCAGTGCCGCGCCTTCTAAAAGCGCATCATCGAGACCCAGCTCATCGAGCTCGTCGGGCGACGCGATGCGGTACAGATCAAGATGCGCGATCGGCAGCCGCATCTCGTAATTCTGCACCAGCGTGAAGGTGGGACTTGGCGCCTCGAGCTCGGGATCATCGGCAATCGCACGGATCAAGGCCCGGGCGAAGGTCGATTTGCCGGCACCGAGGTCACCCGACAGGCACAGGCAATCGCCGGGCTTGAGCGCCAGGGAAACATCTTCGGCAAAACGGGCCGTGGCGGCCGCATCGGCCAGCTCCACGCGCATGGGAACGGGCGTCATTGAGCTCTACTCGGCCGCGTCACGGGCGAGCGGGCGCTGAAAAGGGAAGCGGCATATGATCGTCGCACCCCCCTCGTCCCCGCTTTCGATGGAGACGGTGCCGTTGTGCAGGCCGACGAAGCTCTCGACGATGGACAAGCCCAGACCGGCACCGCGGCGGCGTCCGGATTGTCCATTGGTCTCAAACCGGGCAAAAACATCCTTGCGGGCGTCTTCGGGAATTCCGGGACCGGAATCCGTCACCGAGAAACAGACCGCCTCGTCGTCCTGGCGACAGCTCAGCCGCACCACCGATCCTTCCGGCGCGAAGTTCGCCGCATTCATCAGCAGCTTGAAAAGAATCTGCTTGAGCCGCTGATGGTCGCCGATCATCTCCTGAGGGGCCGCAGCGGTATCGATTTCGAGCGAAAGGCCGTTTTCCTTCAGCCGATCGGAAATCTGCTCGCCGGCTTCGGCGAACAGCGCGGCAATGTTCACCGCGCCGCTATCGAGCTGCATGATCCCGGCATCAACGGTAGCGAGATCGAGGATGTCGTTGACGATGGTCAGCAGCATCGAAGACGAGGTCGAAATGTGATCGAGATACTCCGACTGGCGCTCGTCGAGATCGCCCATGCCCGGGGTTTGCAGCAATTCGGTGAACCCGATGATGTTGGTCAACGGCGAGCGCAGCTCATAGGAAACATGCTGGACGAAGTCGTTCTTCAGGGCATCCGCCTTGCGCAGGGCTTCGTTCTTTTCGGTCAGCATGCGCTCTGCGCCAACGCTGTCGGTGACATTGACAAAGGCGACCATGGTCTGGCCGTTGGGCAGCGGCACAATGGCATAGTCGAGAATGAGACCGGTGATCAGCTCGATCCGGCCTTCACGGGTGCGGCGTTCATCCTCGAACCCGGTTATTGCGCCTGCAAACAGTTTCCAGCCATCAGCCTCGCGATAGGACGGTTCGCAGGCCGCAGCGATCTCGCGGATATGGGTGCCCGGCTTGACCTGCTGCTCGGTCAGGCCCCACAGCGCGCGGAAAGACGGGTTGGACAGGCGGATCTTGCCGTCCGGTCCGAAAACGCCGACACCCTCGGCCAGATGATCGATGGTTTCACCCTGCGCCTGCAGCAGCGTGTTGTAGCGGGTTTCCAGATCGACCTTTTCGGTGAGGTTCTCGAACACCCAGGTGACGCCGCCCTGCGGATGCGCATTGGCGAAGACATTGAGGGTCTGGCCATCGGGCAGGTGCCAGAGATGCGGCGTGGTCTCGACAGAGCGGTAGACCGACAGCACCTTCTCTTTCCAGTCGCGCCAGGCAGGGGGTTCGGGCAGTTTTCCGTCGACCCGGAGCCGTTCGAGAAACTCGCCATTGTCGGGCCGCCGGGACAGAAACGGGGTGTCGAGTTCCCACAGGCGCTGGAACGCCTGGTTGTGAAACTGAAGCCGCTGGTCACGGTCAAAAATCGCCACCGGCGTGGCCAGGTGATCAAGGGTTTCAGCGTGACTTTGAAGCGTCCGCTGGAGTTCCTTGCGCAGATCCTCTTCAACCGACACATCGAGCGCAAGCCCGGCGGTGCCAGAGGGCGTCCGGGCCTCGGCAACTTCGAGAAAACGGCGATGGCCGTGGACAACGGTGGAAACCTTGTCGAGAAAGGGCCGTTCCGGCGTCGTCGATGCCCGGACCTTTTCGCGGGTCGCTGTTCCGAGCAATTCAAGCCCGCGGTGCAGTGCGTCATGCTGGTCTTCACCTTCGACCGCATGCACATAGGCATTGTTGACCCAGAGCAGCTTTGCGTCCGGCCCGCGCAGCCACACCGGCATGTCGATAACATCGAGCAGGGCCTGGAACGTATCCAGCGAGGTAAGCAACCGGTTCCGCTCGATCTTGAGTTCGGCCAGTTCGGCACGGACATTGGAAAGGGTCACGAAGCGGACAAAGGCGCGGCCGCCCGAAACCCGGCCCTGGGCTTCGATGACATGGCCCCGTACGGTTTCGAGGATCATGTCGAAGCGTTCGGCATGGGCGCGCAGCCTGTCGATTGCCTCATCGAGGCCTGCAGCTGATCTTGGCTCCAGCCAGCGGCCAAAAGCGAGGAAATCGCGCGATTTCTGCGGCGCTCCGGTCTCGGGTGGCAATTGGCCAAGCACTTCCGCGGGCAAGCCGACCCCGTCCCAGACGACGATCTGCCGGTCACGATCGACGATCAGGGCCTCATGACGGGAAATCTTGGCGTTTGCGTCGGCCAGTGCGCCTCGCAAGCCGACATTTTCGAGGTCGATCTTGCCGCGCTCGCGAATGAGCCAGATGGCCGAGATCATGGCCGCCGAAATGGCGCCGATGACCATGGCAAAATTGACCACTTCCAGGGAGGACATCGAGAGGCCGCCCGAAACCTGGTCGGACGATGCCTGGGCCAGCCCCGGCGCAGCCGACGCCAAGAAACCACCGCTGAGCAGTGCCGTCCCGGTCAGAACCCTGCGCCGGAACCGTTCAAGTTTGCCGATCACGGTCTGCCTGAATCCAGAAAGTTCCTTGCGTCCAAGTGAATCCGTCTTCACCGGCATGTCTTCGTCCCCTCGTCGTCTGTTTGACAAGACATCGCCAATTCGTTGGTCGCGCCGCCACAACGCAAAACGAATCATCGACCAAAAACATACCTTTTTAGCGAATCACGGTGAAGGGGACGAAGCGCAAAAAGAAATCGCGCCCTTGTTGTCAAGGACGCGATCTCAATATCTTGTGGGTATCGATTAGAAAATCAGTACCGGTAGTGTTCAGGCTTGAACGGGCCTTCGACCGTGACACCGATATAATCGGCCTGCTCGGTCTTGAGCTGGGTCAGCTTGGCGCCGATCTTGTCGAGATGCAGGCGCGCAACCTTCTCGTCGAGGTGCTTTGGCAGCACGTAGACTTCGTTCTTGTACGCGTCGCCCTTGGTCCAGATTTCCATCTGCGCCAGCACCTGGTTGGTGAAGGACGCCGACATCACGAAGCTCGGATGACCGGTGGCGTTGCCGAGGTTGAGCAGACGGCCCTGGCTCAGAAGGATCATGCGATTGCCTGACGGCATCTCGATCATGTCGACCTGATCCTTGATGTTGGTCCACTTGTGGTTCTTCAGCGCCGCGACCTGAATTTCGTTGTCGAAATGGCCGATGTTGCCGACGATGGCCATGTCCTTCATCTCGCGCATGTGCTCGAGGCGGATCACGTCCTTGTTGCCGGTGGTGGTGATGAAGATGTCGGCGGTCTTGGCCACATCTTCAAGGGTGACCACTTCGAAGCCGTCCATCGCTGCCTGCAGGGCGCAGATCGGGTCGATTTCGGTGACTTTCACGCGGGCGCCGGCGCCGCGAAGCGAAGCCGCGGAGCCCTTGCCGACATCCCCGTAACCGCAAACGACGGCAACCTTGCCGGCCATCATGGTGTCGGTGGCGCGGCGGATGCCGTCGACGAGGCTTTCCTTGCAGCCGTACTTGTTGTCGAATTTCGACTTGGTGACGGAGTCATTGACGTTGAAGGCCGGGAACGGCAGCAGGCCCTTCTTCTGCAGGTCATAAAGACGGTGCACACCGGTGGTGGTTTCCTCCGAGACGCCCTTGATGGCTTCGCGGGTCTTGGTGAACCAGCCGGGGCTCTGCTTCATGCGCTTCTTGATCTGGGCGAAGATCGCTTCTTCTTCCTCGGAAGTCGGGACCTCGATCAGGTTGGTCTCACCAGCTTCGACGCGTGCGCCCAACAGGATGTAGAGGGTGGCGTCGCCGCCATCGTCGAGGATCAGGTTGGCGCCCTCGGGGAACATGAACGAGCGGTCGAGGTAATCCCAATGCTCGACAAGGGTCTGGCCCTTGACGGCAAACACCGGAACGCCGCTCTTGGCGATGGCCGCAGCAGCGTGATCCTGGGTCGAGAAGATGTTGCACGAAGCCCAGCGCACATCGGCGCCCAGAGCTGTCAGGGTTTCGATCAACACCGCGGTCTGAATGGTCATGTGCAGCGAACCGACAATGCGCGCGCCCTTCAGGGGCTGCTGAGATCCGTATTCTTCACGGAGCGACATCAGGCCCGGCATTTCGGTTTCGGCGATATCAAGCTCCTTGCGGCCAAAATCAGCCAGCTCGATGTTGGCGACGACGTAGTCCTGGGTATCGGTCATAGGATTTTCCAAAGGTTACGGGGGATTTTTCAAAGATTTCGGGATCCAGACGGGACAGCCTGGATTGCATGGGCGCTGCCATAGCAGGAAACGCTCAAGTTGGCAACACGATATAAAGATGTCTTTATGTGATAATGGTTAAGCGTCTTCACCGAAACGATCGGCAATCAACGTCTCGAGCGCATCAAGCACGTCATCGGCCTGGCGGCCTTCGGCTTCCACTTCGATGGAGCAACCGGGACTGGCGGCCAGCATCATCAGGCCCATGATCGAGGTGCCGCCGACCGTCGATCCCTCGCGGGTGACGCGCACGGCGGCGTCAAAACCCTCGACGGTCTGGACAAACCGGGCCGACGCCCGGGCGTGCAGGCCGCGCTTGTTGATGATCTTGAAGGACCGCGATGGATTGGAAGAACCGGGTGTCATTTTCCGGTCAACAGGCGGCTTGCGACATTGATGTATTTGCGCCCGGCGTCCTGGGCATCGGCGAGCGCCTTCTGCATGTCGTTGGAACCGCGGACACCGGCCAGTTTGATCAACATCGGCAGGTTGACGCCGGCGATGACCTCGATGCGGCCGGAATCCATCACCGATATCGACAGGTTCGAAGGGGTTCCGCCAAACATGTCGGTCAGAATGATCACGCCGTGACCGGTTTCGACCCGCGATACCGCGCCAACAATATCCAGCCGCCGCTGGTCCATATCGTCTTCCGGGCCGATGCAGACTGTTTCAAGTGCGGTTTGCGGTCCGACAACATGCTCCAGCGCATGCCTGAACTCTTCCGCGAGCTTGCCATGGGTGACAAGCACCAATCCGATCATTTTGCCTCCAGCAGCATGCGGCGAGCGTGATTTTCACCAAGCCATGCCTCTTGCTTCGCAGCCGCGAACAGTTGAATTTTTCATCTTGTCCAGAAGCCGGCGAAGTTCAAGCCAAAAAACGTCACAAAACCGGCAAATTGTCGGGGTTCGTCGCTCAACCGCCGGAAAACAAGTCCGGGCGGGCCGCACGGAGCCTCGAAAGCGGCCCACCTGCGCCATCGTGCCACAGACGCAAAAGGGGTATTGATGCGCGGCTGCACGAAAAGGTTTCATTTTCCGGCGGAATCCGGGTTGCCGCCGACGGTTCGCCAAGCGCCACCGCGCAATGCATCACCGCACGGTCAAGCTGGCCAAGCCTGACGATACCGGTGCCGCGCAATTCCAAAAGGCCCTTGATCGGTTCGGGACAGGAGGCAATGCAACGATCGCCCTGCACGGTCAGCCTGGTGCGGTCGTCGGCAACCAGGGCCGCATTCCAGCCGAGCGCCGCCGCCTCGGAAAGACAGGCGAAAGCAGTTCCGCTCTTTCCCGCGCCGGAAGGGCCCAGGAACAGCAAACCGGTCTGGCCGACTACAATCGCGGTCGCGTGCGCGGTGTCGCCGTCCATCACAACAATCCCGCTCATTGGGTATCGGCGGGCAGTTCGATGATGAACCGCGCGCCCGCCCAGTTTCCGGCCTCGTCGCCGGGAATGTTCTCTGCGGTGAGGCTGCCGCCATGAGCTTCGATGATCTGGCGGCTGATCGACAGGCCGAGGCCTGAATTCTGGCCGAAATCCTCACCATCGGGCCGATCGGTGTAGAACCGCTCGAACACCCGCTCGATATCCTCGGCACGGATTCCCGGGCCGTTGTCCTCGATCAACACCCGGACCATGCCACGCCGGCGGCCGAGCTTGATGGTGATCCGGCCACCGGTTTCCGGCACGAAGGAGCGGGCATTCTCGATCAGGTTGGTGACAACCTGGCCCAATCTGAGGTCATGGCCGAGCACCGCGAATCCCGACTTGCCGAGGTTGCGGCTGTCGATTTTCAACTCGATCGCCACCGTCTTGGAAGACGCCCGCGCCTGCCGGGCGATGTCGACCAGATCGGTGAGCAATTTCTGCATGTCGACAGCCGCGCTGTCCTGGCGGGCAAGCTCGGCATCGAGCCGCGAGGCATCCGAAATATCGCTGATCAGGCGGTCCATGCGACGGACATCGTGCTGAATGACGTCCATCAAACGCTTGCGGGACTGCTCGTTGCGGGCAAGCGGCAGCGTCTCGACGGCGCTGCGCAGCGAGGTCAGCGGGTTCTTCAGTTCGTGGCTGACATCGGCGGCAAAACTCTCGATGGCGGCAATCCGATCATAAAGCGCATTGGTCATGTCGCGCAGCGCCACCGACAGATTGCCGATCTCGTCCTGACGGACCGAAAAATCCGGGATCTCCTCGCGCGCCTTGGCGCCGCGGCGGACACGGACGGCGGCTGCCGACAAGCGCCTGAGCGGCGTGGCAATGGTGCTGGCGAGAAGCAGCGACAGGACAATCGTGACCATGGCGGCGACGCCGAACACGCGGAAAATCGCCATCCGCTCGGCATGCACGATCTTGTCGATGTCGCCGGCCTGGGTGGACAGCAGCAAAACCCCCAGCACCGCACGAAAGCGCTGGACCGGGACCGCCACCGAGACGATCAGCTCGCCTTTCTCGGTGACCCGGACCACCGCGCCGCGGCCGCCGGTCAGGGCATTCATCACCTCGGGATAAATCGAACCGTCGGCGCCGGGCGGCTCACGGTAGAGCGGCAGATCGCGGCGCTGGAAGAAGCGATTGAACCAGGTCGTTATGCTTTCGCGGAGACCCTGAGCCTGGGTTTCGGCCGGCGGCAGATCGTAGCGGAGCACCTGCCCGCTGGTGTAGAGGTAGCGTGAATCGAGGATCAGGCTGGCGTCATCATCATAGATGCGGGCTCGCGTCCGGGTCGGCGAAATCAGCCTGCGAAGCACCGGGGCAATGCGTTCGGGGTTGATCGGGAAATCGAGGTTTTCGTTGGAATTGCTCGGCGAAATGCTTTGCCCGGCCTGCAACTCGAGCAGCTTTTCCGGATCAATGGTAATCGAATTGGTGTCGACCGAGGCCGACGCCGCGACCGCGCCGGCAATGATTTCGCCCTGGGTCAAGAGGCTCTCGACCCGGGCATCGATCAGCCCTTCGCGGAACTGGTTGAGATAGAGAATCCCCGAGACCAGCACGATCAGAGCCGCCAGGTTGAGAAACAGGATGCGGCGGGTCAGGCTGGAAAAGATCAGATTCCCGAACATCCGGCGCACCAGGGTCACCGGATGGATCCAGGCCTTCGAGCGTTCCGGCTCGGACGAAACCTCGTCACCGCCCGCCATGTCCTCGGTTTCAGCCGCCATGCCGCTTTCGCCACATCAGACACACCGCAAAGGATGAGTTGCCGGTCATGCCGCTTCCTTGAACCGGTAGCCGACCCCGTAAAGGGTTTCGATCATGTCGAAATCGTCATCGACCATTTTGAACTTCTTGCGCAGCCGCTTGATGTGGCTGTCGATGGTGCGGTCATCGACATAGACCTGCTCGTCATAGGCAGCATCCATCAGCGCATCGCGGCTCTTGACCACGCCGGGCCGCTGGGCCAGCGATTGCAGGATCAGGAACTCGGTCACGGTGAGGGTGACCGGCTCGTTCTTCCAGGTGCAGGTGTGGCGTTCCTGGTCCATGACGAGGTTGCCGCGCTCCAGCGATTTCGTCGGAGCGGCAGCGGCACGGCCGGGCGCTCCTGCGGCGGCAGCCTCGCGGTTGGCGGCACGGCGCAACACCGCCTTGACCCGCTCGACCAGAAGCCGCTGGGAGAACGGCTTGGTGATGAAATCATCGGCGCCCATCTTGAGGCCGAACAATTCGTCGATCTCTTCATCCTTGGAGGTCAGAAAGATCACCGGGATATCCGATTTCTGCCGCAAGCGGCGCAGAAGCTCCATCCCGTCCATGCGCGGCATCTTGATATCGAAAATCGCAAGCTGCGGAGGACGGGCCTGCAAACCGTCCAGTGCGGAGGCGCCATCGGTGTAGGTTTCAACACGATACCCTTCTGTTTCGAGCGCAATCGAAACCGAGGTAAGGATGTTGCGATCGTCGTCGACGAGCGCGATTGTTTGCATGTCTGTCGTCTCCATCATGGTCCAGCACACCTCCGGGAAGTGCCCCCGCTTTTCCGGATAAGCCGCATTGGTGCGTCATTTCCGGATCCCGCCGCCACGTCCATGAGGATAAAGTGAGAACAAAATGTGGCACAGTTCTCCACGAGTGTCATTCTCTCATTGCCAACTGCCGCAGCAACCCGTGCCAATTGAACCGATTTAAACATGTACAAATTTTTTTAAATCGATTAATACCCTGATTTCATTAAGTAATCCCAGAAATACATGTTGTTTTTTAAATTCCTCGCGCCTATGGTCCGGCCGAATTTGAACCTTCCCGCGCCAGAATGAAAAGGAATCCGAAATGAGTAAGGATTTGGGAGTGCGTAATCCGTCGGCGGAAATCGGCCTGTGCGGTCTGAACACAACCGGCTTGGTGCGGTATAACACTGGCGAGGCCGAGCTGATCGAACTCGCCGTGGCGCGAGACGAGGCGACGCTGACCGCGCATGGCGCTCTCCGGGCCCTGACCGGCCAGCACACCGGCCGGTCGGCGAAAGACAAGTTCGTTGTCCGCGACGCCGCAACCGACAGCCAGATCTGGTGGGACAACAACAAGCCGATGACGCCCGAGGCTTTTGACGTCCTGCATGCCGACATGGTGGCGCACGCCAAGAACAAGGAACTGTTTGTCCAGGACCTCATTGGCGGTGCGGATCCGGAATATGCGCTCAATTCCAGGGTTGTTACCGAATATGCGTGGCACGCGCTGTTCATCCGCAACCTGCTGATCCGGCCGGAACGGGCGTCGCTCGCCGAGTTCATGCCGCAGCTGACCATCATCAACCTGCCATCGTTCCGCGCCGACCCGGCACGTCACGGCTGCCGGACCGAAACCGTGATCGCGGTCAATCTGGAAAAGGGCCTGGTTCTGATCGGCGGCACCTCCTATGCCGGCGAAATGAAGAAGTCGGTGTTCACGGCGCTGAACTACCTGCTGCCGACCAAGGGCGTGATGCCGATGCACTGCTCCGCCAATGTCGGACCCGATGGCGACACGGCGGTGTTCTTCGGCCTCTCCGGCACCGGCAAGACCACGCTTTCGGCCGATCCCAAGCGCACCCTGATCGGCGATGACGAACACGGCTGGGGCGAGCACGGCGTGTTCAATTTCGAGGGCGGCTGCTACGCCAAGACCATCCGGCTGTCGCGCGAAGCCGAACCGGAAATCTTCGGCACCACCGAGCGTTTCGGCACGGTTTTGGAAAATGTCGTGCTCAACGAGCACCGGATTCCCGATTTCCATGACGGATCGCTGACCGAGAACACCCGCTGCGCCTACCCGCTGCATTACATCCCGAACGCCAGCGACACCGGCATTTCAGGTCATCCGCACAACATCATCATGCTGACGGCGGACGCCTTCGGTGTGATGCCTCCGATCGCCAAGCTGACCCCGGAACAGGCGATGTATCACTTCCTGTCGGGCTACACCGCCAAGGTGGCAGGTACCGAAAAGGGCGTTACCGAGCCGGAAGCGACGTTCTCGACCTGCTTCGGCGCGCCATTCATGCCGCGTCACCCGTCCGAGTATGGCGATCTGCTGCGCCGGCTGATCAACGACCACAAGGTCAATTGCTGGCTGGTCAACACCGGCTGGACCGGCGGTGCCTACGGCGAAGGCCAGCGCATGCCGATCAAGGCAACCCGGGCGCTGCTGAGCGCGGCGCTGGACGGCTCGCTGGAAAATGCCGATTTCCGCACCGATGCCAATTTCGGATTTGACGTCCCGGTTGCGGTCGACGGTGTCGATGGCGCCATTCTCGATCCGCGTTCCACCTGGACCGACAAGGCCGCCTATGATGCATCGGCCAGCCGCCTGGTGAGCATGTTCATCGAGAACTTCGCCAAGTTCGAATCCCACGTTGACGGTTCGGTGCTTGATGCGGCACCCGGCTTCAAGGCCGCCGCCGAGTAACAAGACATCTTTTTGATCCGGCAGGATCGATGATCTTTGACAGGCCCCGTTGACCCAACGGGGCCTGTCGCGCATTTTCGCCCCGACAATTCCGTCGCAGGAGATCCGCGCATGGCCAAGCCCGCCGAGACAATCGCGCTTTCACTGGCGCGGAAAACCGATTCCGAGATGCTGGCCGAGGCGCAAGGCTTCTACGATCTGATGCAGGCGCGGCGGACGGTCAGGGATTTCTCGCCCGATCCGGTGGACCCGGAGATCATCCGGCTTGCGGTCCGGGCTGCCGCAACCGCGCCGTCTGGCGCCAATCAGCAGCCCTGGAGTTTCGTCGCGATCGGCGATCCGGAGACCAAGCGCGCGATCCGGCTGGCCGCGGAAGAAGAAGAGCGTGCCTTTTACAGCGGCCGTGCCGGCGAGGAGTGGCTGGACGCGCTGGCGCATCTGGGCACCGATTCGAAAAAGCCATTCCTGGAAAACGCACCCTGGCTGATTGCCATCTTCGCGCAACGCTGGGGCACGGATGCACAGGGCCGCAAGATCAAGCACTATTACGTGCCCGAATCCGTCTCCATCGCCATCGGGCTGCTGATTGCCAGCCTGCATTCGGCCGGGTTGGCGACATTGACTCACACGCCATCACCAATGGGCTTTCTCAACCAGATCTGCGGCCGACCGGACAATGAGAAACCGTTGGTGCTGCTGGTGGTCGGTCATCCGGCAGACGGCGCGCGAGTGCCGGCGATCAGCCGCAAGACCGAGAATGACGTGCTGTTCTGGAAGGTGGCTCCATGAGCGCCGATCCACTTCATGCGGCGCGCGGCATCGTGATTGCCGCTTGGGAGCTTGGCGAAAGCTTCATCCGTGCGTCCGGCCCCGGCGGTCAGAACGTCAACAAGGTGGCCACGGCGGTGCAGCTCAGGTTTGACATCCGCAACTCGCCATCGCTCCCCGAACGGGTCAAGAAAAACGCCTTGAGGCTTGGCGGCAGCCGGGTGTCGAAGGATGGCGTGATCATCATCGAAGCCAACCGGTTCCGGACCCAGGAGCGCAATCGCGCCGATGCCCGCACGCGGCTTGTCGAGCTGATCGACCAGGCCTCGGAACCGCCGCCGCCGCCCAGACGCAAGACCCGTCCGACAAGAGGCTCGGTGGAACGCCGGCTGGCGGCCAAATCAGGCCGGGCGATGATCAAGAAAGCCCGCGGCAAGGTGCAAGATGACTAGCCTGGCGATCAACCGGGCCTAGCGGATCAGCGTTCTTGATGCCGTTTCAGGCGGTTTCCCGCATGGACAGACACAAGCGCCGGGCGGCTTCAACCGCCGCCTCGCCATAAAGCGGCCAGCTTTGCATCAGGCCCTCCATGATCACTGTCAGATCCACTTCGCGCCCGGCCTGGCCGGTGATTTCGGCAACGCGCTCGGCCACTTCCGACTTGTGTCGCTGCAGCACGGCGCGAAGCTCAAGATCATGAGGGGAGGCGGAAACAGCGGCATGAACCAGACATCCATGGGTGGCTTCCCGCCGCATCCAATCGGCAACGCGGTCGATAATGGTCAAAAGCGCGGCGTTTGTATCTTCCGGCAGGTTGTCGAAAGTCTGGGTGATGTAGCGCTGGTTCCGGTATTCGACCGCCGTGCGCACCATCGCCTCCCGGGACGGCGTGTATTTGTAGAGCGTCCGCAGGCTGACACCGACCGCATCGCGAAGATCTTCGACGCTGGGTTCTGCAAAACCGTGCTCGGCGAAGGCCCGTTCCAGCCCGGCGGCAATTCTGATCCCGGTTTCAGTCATCCTTGACGATGTAAAGTGTTCCTTCTACCTAGGCAAGTAGAGGGAACATTCTACTGGAGGCTCGAGTTGTCATATCCTGCAAAAATGCGCGGCATGGTTCTAACCGGCCATGGCGGGCTTGACAGGCTGGAATGGCGCGATGACCTGCCCGTGCCCACACCCCGGCCGGGCGAAGTTCTGATCCAGGTGAATGCCTCGGCGATCAACAACACCGACGTCACCACCCGAACCGGCTGGTATTCGCGAAGCGTGCGCGGCGACACCGCCTCCGGCGCGGCGGAGGGATATGGGTCAACCGTAGCCAATGCGGAAGGCAGCTGGGCAGGCAAGCCTTTGTCGTTCCCGCTTGTCCAGGGAGCGGATTGCTGCGGGCGGATCGTCGCGGCCGGGCCCGAAGTCGACGCTCGACGCATTGGCGAGCGGGTGCTGGTGCGCGCCTTGCAATCCCGGACTTCCAGCAACGGAAGAGCGAAGCAATTCACCTTCGGATCGGAATGCGATGGCGGGTTCGCCGAATATGCGGTTACGCCCTCCGCTGATGCGCTGGCCGTGAATTCAGAGCTCAGCGATGTCGAACTCGCGAGCTTCCCCTATGCGTTTTCAGCCGCCGAGGGGATGGTCCAGCGCTGCGGCCTTGGCACGGAATCGGTGCTGGTCAGCGGTGCTTCCGGCGGGGTCGGCTGTGCCGCGATCCAACTCGCCAAACGGCGCGGCGCCCGGGTCACCGCCCTGACCACCGCAGAAAAGGCGGCCGATCTGCTGGCGCTCGGTGCAGATGAGACACTTGATCGCGAAGCGCCGCTGCCGTGCCGTGAATTCGACGTGGTGCTCGATCTTGTCGGCGGGCCGCGGTGGCCGGATCTGATCGAAAGCCTGCACAATGGCGGCAGGTACGTGGTCTCCGGCGCCATAGCCGGACCGATTGTCGAGCTGGATCTGCGAACGCTCTATGTCCGCGACCTGTCGCTGATCGGCAATACCTACCAGCCGGATAACATTTTCCCGGACGTGATCGGCTATATCGAGACCGGCGAAATTCGCCCGGTGCTCGCCGCTACCTACCCGCTCGAGCAATTGAGAACCGCACAGGAAGCGTTCCTGAGCAAATCGCATATCGGCAAGATCGGTATCACGGTGGCTGACTGAATTCCGGCGGCGCACGATAGCAACCGCAAGAACAGCCAGCGAGCGCGCGAACAGCCTAAATTAGCTCAAGCTTTTGGTTGGCACACAGGGACGCGCATGTTTATCTAGCGCAATATTCACTCACGGAGATGACAACCAATGGGAATTTTTGATTTCATCAAATCGGCTGGCAAGAAGCTTGGAATCGGCGGCGATGACGATGCGCCGGAAGCAGATGCGGTCAAGAAGGAGCTGGATTCCTACAAGCTCGGCACCGACAAGGTCGACGTCAAGGTCGAGGGCGACAAGGTCGTGTTGTCGGGCGTGGTGAAAGACCAGTCGATCTTCGAGAAGGCCATCATTGCGGTTGGCAACACGCTTGGCATCTCCAAGGTGGAAGCGTCCGAGCTGAAAGTGGTCATCCCGGAGTCCGGCCTGTCGCTCGGCACCGCCGACATGACCGAACTGGTCAAGGCATCGACACCGGCCAAGCAGCCGAAGTTCCACACCGTCAAGAAGGGCGACAATCTCTGGAAGATCGCCGAAGCCGCCTATGGCAAGGGCAAGGGCCCGAAATATACGGTGATCTTCGAGGCCAACACGCCGATGCTGTCGCATCCGGACAAGATCTACCCGGGCCAGGTGCTGCGCATTCCCGACATCGAAACCGCCTGAAACGGCGGAAAGACCAAGAAGGCCGGAGATGCTCGTTCTGCCAAAGGGAGTCCGCCACATCCCCGGCCATCTGGACAGGGCTGAACAACAGGTCCTTGTCGACGAGATCCGGGCGGTGGTGCGCGAAGCGCCGCTCTACCGCCCGCAAATGCCGCGAACCGGCAAACCGCTCAGCGTCCGGATGACCAATTGCGGCGATCTGGGATGGGTGGCGGACAAATCCGGCTATCGCTACCAGGAGGATCACCCGGTCACCGGTGCGCCATGGCCGCCCATTCCTCCCCGATTGCTGAAATTGTGGGATGAGCTGTGCGGATATCCGGCGCCTCCGCAGGCCTGCCTGGTCAATTTCTACGATACCAGCGCCCGCATGGGGCTGCACCAGGACCGTGACGAGGAGGATTTCTCGGCGCCGGTGCTGTCGGTCTCGCTCGGAGACGCCTGCCTGTTCCGGATCGGCGGCACGGACCGCAAGCAGCCGACCAAGTCATTCCGGCTTGAAAGCGGCGATGTCGTCATTCTGGGCGGGGAAAGCCGGCTGGCGTTTCACGGGGTCGACCGGATCTACCCGATGACATCAACGCTGCTCAAGGACGGCGGCCGGATCAATCTGACATTGCGGCGGGTGAAGGCCTGACTTCCATGCCTGTTCGGCCAGACTGTTTTTTCAAACGGGTCAGCGCGCCGCTTGCAACAAAGACATAGCCGTAAAGCAGAGACAGGATCAGCGGGGCGGCAGGCACTCCTGCCCTGCTCAGGCTCATGGCGCACAGCGGCAAGACAGCCGCGATTGTCATCAGATACCGCAGCGGATCCTTCGGCGGCGCTGCGTGACTGCGCTTGATGGTTATCATGGCTGCTGCCGCCGCAATCATACCCAGGTCATAAATCAGCGCGTACGGCGTGATCACGAACGTTCCCAGCAACAGCAGCAGGGAGCGGTGATCGGGGTCCTTGACTGCAAAAAATCCGTAAATCGTTGCCAGCAAGGCGGGAATCGCCAAAGCCGCGTGTATGACGATCGCCTCGGAATAGTCGTATCCCCAGTTGCGCAATCCGCCATAGAACGATGTCAGCATCAGCAGGAAAGACCCTTCCAGTTTCTGCATGATCTCGGATTGATACGGAAGCACAGTAGCGAGGTATCCGTTCCAGGCTTCAACGCCGTAAAACAGAACGGACAACGCAATCAGGGCCAGCGTGGTCAATCCCGCCGAAACAATCACCATCCAGCGCCGTTCGGCGAACAGGAGCAAGGGAAACAGAAATCCAAGCTGTGGCTTGATGGTCAACAGTCCCAGCAGCACACCGGCGATGACCGGCCGGTCGGCGCGCAGCGCCAGGGCGCCCAATGCCAGTGCGGCTGTCAAGAATCCATTCTGGCCGGCCCAGAGATTGCACACGGCGAAGGGCAAGACCATGGCGACAACACAGAGATCCATTCGTCCGACAAAGGCCTTGGTGGCATAGATAAAAAGAGCACCTGTAACCGCCATGAACACGGCCAGGCCAACGCCATAACCGAAATATCCGGTCCACCAGACCAGAAGCAGATAGTGCGGCGGATAACTCCAGGAGTGCCAGGGATAATCCGCGCCAAAGGCTTCAGTCAGGTGACGGAAATAAAGCGGATGCGAACCGAACAGATCAGCGCTTTGTCCCTCCAGCACAAGCTGGCCGGCGATCCAGTAATTGGCAAAATCCTTGTTTGAAAATGCGGCAGGAACCGGACTTTCAAACGAATAGGCAACGTACCGGACAACAATGCCGAACAAGGCAATCAGTGCCAGAATGAATGCGGCACGCAGCAGAATATCAAGTTTGGCAAAGTCCCGCACGGCATCGGTCCCTGATCACGTGAGCCAGAGCCTATGCGCATCAACTGAAAATTGGATTAAGCCGGACCCAGTACCCACGGCAACAATCGCGGGGTTTGTTCTAAAGCTTCCTGAGCGCGACCTGTTCGATGAGATGGTTTGGCGCCTTGCGCAGGATCAGATCGGCGCGCGGGCGCGTCGGCAGGATGTTCTGGCGCAGGTTCTTCAGGTTGATGTTTTCCCAAAGGCTTTCGGCAATGGCGCGGGCTGCGTCCTCGTTGATCGCGGCATAGCGATGGAAGAAGGATTCCGGGTTGCGGAAGGCGGTCTGCCTCAGGTTCATGAACCGGTCGACATACCATTTGTGGATGTCTGATTCCTCGGCGTCGATATAGATCGAGAAATCGAAGAAATCGGAGACGAACGGCACGATCTTGCCGTCTTCGGGCAGATCGCGCACCTGCAGCACGTTGATGCCCTCGAAAATCAGGATGTCCGGCCGGTCGATATAGGTGTATTCGCCCGGCAGCACGTCATAGGTCAGGTGGGAATAGCGTGGCGCCCGGACATTGTGCTGACCGGCCTTGATCTCCGAGAGAAACCGCAGCACCGCGCCGACATCATAGCTTTCCGGAAAGCCCTTCCGGTCCATCAGGTTTTCCCGGCGCAACACCTCGTTGGGATAGAGAAAACCGTCGGTGGTCACCAGATCGACCTTGGGGCTCGACGGCCAGCGCTTAAGGAGCTCTGCCAGCACGCGGGCCGTGGTGGATTTTCCCACCGCCACCGATCCGGCGATGCCGATGATGAACGGGGTTTTGACGACATTGGAGAGATTGAGGAAGCGCTTGCGCTGCTCGAACAGCAATTGCGAGGATTCGACATGCGCCGACAACAGCCGCGACAGCGACAGGTAGATCCGCCGCACCTCGTCAAGATCCACCGGATCGTTGAGCGATCTGAGGCGGCGAACCTCGTCCTCGGTCAGCGTCAGCGGCGTGTCGGCCCTAAATTCAGCCCAGTCCTCTGCGGTGAAGAACCGGTAGGGCGAGAACTCGTCGCCCTTGAAGTGGTCGAGGGCCGCTGGTTGGGTAATGGTCTGGTCCATGTTCACTCCGCCGCGCGTGCCGCCTTTTCGCTCAGACCGGATTGCGATGTCCGGCCTTCCAGCTCCGCCATCACCTCATCAAGAGGTATATCGGCAATCCTTAGCACGACCATGAGGTGATACAGAAGATCAGCGGTTTCGCCGACCAGTTCGCCACGCGATTGCGAGGTTGCCGCGATCACCGTTTCGACCGCTTCCTCGCCGAGCTTCTTTGCGGCTTTGGGCATGCCGGCAGTGACAAGTTTCGCCGTCCAGGACTGCGCCGGATCGGCCGACGCGCGTTCTGAGACAATCCGTTCGAGATCGGCAAGGGTGAAACTGGTCATTGCGAATGTGTCTCCTGGGGCAGTGTCCCGATGCGGCCCGGTCAGTTCAGGCGCATGTCGAGCCCGGCATTGGCCATGTACTGTTTGGCTTCGCTGATCGTATAGGTTCCAAAATGGAAAATCGAGGCCGCCAGAACCGCGGTGGCGTGGCCGTCGCGGATTCCCTCGACCAGGTGATCGAGATTTCCAACCCCGCCCGAAGCAATGACCGGCACCCGCACCGCGTCGGCAATGGCGCGGGTGAGGGGAATGTCATAGCCGGACTTGGTGCCGTCGCGGTCCATCGAGGTCAGCATGATCTCACCGGCGCCGAGATCCACCATGCGGCGGGCAAAGCCGATGGCCTCGATGCCGGTCGGGGTGCGGCCGCCATGGGTGAAGATCTCCCAGCGGTCTTCCTCGCCGGGGGCCGAGACCTTTTTCGCATCCACCGAGACGACGATGCACTGGTTGCCGAACTTGTCGGCGGCTTCGGCGACAAACTCGGGATTGTTGACCGCGGCGGTGTTGATCGAAACCTTGTCGGCGCCGGCGAGCAACAGCTTGCGGATATCGGCAACCGTGCGGACGCCGCCGCCAACGGTGAGCGGCATGAAGCAATGCTCTGCCGTCTGCGCCACCACATCGAAAATGGTTTCGCGATTGTCGGACGAGGCGGTGATGTCGAGAAAGCAGAGCTCGTCGGCACCGGCCGCATCATAAGCCTGGGCGGCTTCCACCGGATCGCCGGCATCGATCAGATCGACGAAATTGACGCCCTTGACGACGCGGCCGTCTTTTACATCCAAACAGGGGATTACGCGGGATTTCAGGGTCACGAGCGGTCCGCCTCCTCGAATTTCGCGGCTTCAACCGCCAGCGTTCCGTTCAGGACACCGAGTGCCTCGGCGGGATCGATGCGGCCGTCATAGAGCGCCCGGCCGGAAATCGCGCCTTCGAGCCGCGCGGCGTCGGGCATTTTCATCCGCACGATGTCGGCAAGCGAAGCCAGCCCGCCCGAGGCGATGACGGGGATCGAGACGGCGTCGGCGAGTTCGATGGTCGACTCCCAGTTGATGCCGGTCAGCACCCCGTCGCGATCGATATCGGTGTAGATGATCGCGGCGACGCCGGCGCCCTCGAAGCGCTGCGCCAGTTCGACGACACCGAGCTCGGAGGCTTCGGCCCAGCCCTCGACCGCAACCCTGCCGCCCTTGGCGTCAATGCCCACGGCGACACGGCCGGGAAACAGCTTGCAGGCCTCGCGCACCAGATCGGGGTCGCGCACGGCAATGGTGCCGAGGATCACCCGGGCCAGGCCTTTTTCAAGCCAGGCCTCGATATGCGCCAGCGTGCGGATGCCGCCGCCAAGCTGCACCGGGTTCTTCGTCGCCTTGAGGATTGCCTCGACCGCAGCACCATTGACCGACTGGCCTTCGAAGGCGCCGTTGAGATCGACCACATGCAGCCATTCAAAACCCTGCTCCTCGAAGGCGCGGGCCTGGGCCGCCGGGTCCTCGTTGTAGACCGTGGCCGAGTCCATTTCGCCCAGCTTGAGCCGCACGCATTGGCCGTCTTTGAGATCGATTGCGGGAAACAGGATCATGTCAGGGCTTCCATTTGAGGAAATTGGCGATCAGCGCCAGACCGAGTGTCTGGCTCTTTTCGGGGTGGAACTGGGTGCCCGCCTTGTTGCCGCGGGCAACGGCGGCGGTGACCGGCCCGCCGTAATCGGTCATGGCAATCACGTCATCGGCGTTTTTAGCCGCCAAATGATAGGAATGGACGAAATAGGCATGCAGCCCGTCCGGCCCGGTCGGAATGCCGTCGAACAACGGGTGCCCGGATGTGAGGTCCAGCGTGTTCCAGCCGATCTGCGGAATTTTCAAAGCCGGATTCGAAGGCTTGATTTCGACCACGTCGCCCGGGATCCAGTCGAAGCCTTCGGTCACGGTTTTCTCAAGCCCACGGGTCGACATCAGTTGCATGCCGACGCAGATGCCGAGAAACGGCCGCGCCTTGTCCTCGACGGCATGGCGCAGGGCGGCGTTCATGCCGTCGATTGCATCAAGCCCGGCGCGGCAATCGGCATAGGCACCGACGCCCGGAAGCACCACGCGATCGGCGTTGGCAACATGATCCGCATCGGCGCTGAGAATGACATTGGCAGCAACGCCGGCTTCGCGCGCGGCACGCTCAAACGCCTTGAGTGCCGAGCGCAGATTGCCCGACCCGTAATCAACAATGACAACCTGCATGGAGTTCAGTTCCTTTCAACCGGCACCAGGCCGATGGAGTCGGTATTAACGCCGTTCTGCCGGCCCAACAGCGGTGGCCGGCGGTTCGGCCTGGCAGCCGTGCTGGACGGCCTGTTTGTCTTTGCCATCGCATGGGCGGCATGGATTTCAAAGGCGACATCCGGATCATCGGTTTCAACCACGTCGACCAGTTGCCAGCCACGACGCTGAAGTGCTGCCGCCCGCCAGTTGCGGCCTTCAAGGGCGGTCAACACGGACAGCGCCAGATTGAGCGCCATGGCAAGGGCCGGCTGACCGGCGCTGCCCGCCAGCATGGTTGCGGCGGCGAAAACGAGCACCGCCGCGAAGGCTTCCAGCCAAAGCCGGTTGAACAGCAGCCACAGAACCGGCAGCAGGAAAGCAACCGGCGCAAAGCGGTCGGCAATCACCACCGAACGCTCGTCAGGTATCTGTGCATCAGGACTGGCCAGAACAAGATAGGCGGTCATGACGGTTTTCTCCGATCAGCCCGGATCCCGCAGCGGATCAGGCCAGCGAGCCCTTGGTCGAGGGAATCCTGTCTTTCTGGCGCGGATCAACTTCGCAGGCGACGCGCAGCACCCGCGCCACGGCCTTGAAACAGGTTTCGGCAATATGGTGGTTGTTGGCGCCATAGATGTTGGTGACATGCAGGGTGATGCCGCCATGCTGGGCCAGCGCCTGGAAGAATTCACGGACCAGTTCGGTGTCAAACGTGCCTATCTTGGGCGATGTGAAATTCACGTCCCAGACCAGAAACGGCCGCCCAGAGATATCGATCGCCGCGCGGGTCAGCGTCTCGTCCATCGCCAGATCGAGCGAGGCGTAGCGGTTGATCCCCTTGCGGTCGCCCAGAGCCCTGGCCAGCGCCTGGCCGATGGCAATGCCGGTATCCTCGACGGTGTGGTGATCGTCGATGTGCAAATCGCCCTTGGCCTTGATGTCCATGTCGATGAGCGAATGCCGCGACAACTGATCGAGCATATGATCGAAAAAGCCAACGCCGGTGGAGATGGATCCGGCTCCGGTGCCATCGACGGACAGCGACACGGATATGTCGGTTTCATTGGTTTTGCGGGCAACCGCGGCGGTGCGCGCATTTTCGGTGGTGGCCATCTTCGTCTCCGATCAGTGCAGTCGAGCGCTCAATATCAGTCCGCAATCCAAATATCCAGAACGGCTTTGGTCGTGCTGACCGGCGCGATACCGGGTTTGAGACCTTGGGATGGATTTGCAATCCCACCCGGGACACTTACATAGGACTGACCTCATCAGACTGCGGCCGGTCGCGCCGCTTGCAGGAAAGGATGCCCCATGGGCGAGCACAACCCGTTTGGCCAGATGCACGCAACCACGATTATCACCGTGCGCAAGGGCGCGCAGGTGGTCATGGCCGGCGATGGCCAGGTCAGCCTTGGCCAGACGGTGATGAAAGGCAACGCCCGCAAGGTTCGCCGCATCGGCAAGGACAACAGCGTCATTGCCGGTTTTGCCGGTGCGACCGCCGATGCGTTCACGCTGCTGGAGCGGCTCGAAGCCAAGCTCGAACAGTATCCCGACCAGCTGACCCGGGCTGCCGTCGAACTGGCCAAGGACTGGCGCACCGACCGCTATCTCCGCCGGCTTGAAGCAATGATGCTGGTTGCCGACAAGACAGTAACACTGGCCATTACCGGCAATGGCGATGTGCTGGAGCCCGAACATGGAACCATGGCCATCGGCTCGGGCGGCAACTACGCCTATGCCGCGGCGCGGGCGCTGATGGACAGCGACAAGAGCGCTGAAGACATTGCGCGGCGGGCCATGGAAATCGCCGGCGACATCTGCGTCTACACCAACACCAACATCGTGATGGAAACGCTGGCGCTCGACTGAGCGCGGACGCTGACTGCTTCGGTTAACCAAGTGTTTCACGTGAATCACGCGGCAGCGGCCGACCGTTCTCCATCGCTTGATTATCCGAACACCGCTTCCCACATCGTTTCTCGACAGACTTCCCCGACAAAGGCATGATCCCGACATGAGTAATTTCTCCCCCCGCGAAACCGTCACGGAACTTGACCGGTTCATCATCGGGCAAAGCGACGCCAAGCGCGCTGTCGCGATTGCGCTGAGAAACCGCTGGCGCCGGCAGAAGCTCGAAGGCCTTCTGCGCGAAGAAGTGATGCCCAAGAACATCCTGATGATCGGACCGACCGGCGTCGGCAAAACCGAGATTTCACGCCGGCTGGCGAAACTGGCCGGTGCGCCCTTCGTCAAAGTCGAAGCGACCAAGTTTACCGAAGTCGGCTATGTCGGCCGCGACGTCGAACAGATCATTCGTGATCTGGTCGAGGTTGGCATCACGCTGGTGCGCGAACGCAAGCGCAGCGAAGTTCAGGCCAAGGCCAAACTCAATGCCGAAGAACGGGTGCTTGATGCGCTGGTCGGCAACACGGCTTCCCCGTCCACCCGGGATTCGTTCCGCAAGAAGCTGCGCGACGGACAACTGGACGACAAGGAGATCGAAATCGAGGTAGCCGACACGTCATCGGGCATGCCGCAGTTCGAGCTTCCGGGGATGCAGGGCGGCAATGTCGGTGTTCTCAATCTCGGCGACCTGTTCGGCAAGGCGATGGGCGGGCGCACCCGCAAGATCAAGACCACGGTGCGCGAGTCCCACGATTCGCTGCTCAACGACGAATCCGACAAGCTGCTCGACATGGAACAGATCCATCAGGAGGCACTGCAATCCGCGCAGGATGACGGCATTGTCTTCATCGACGAGATCGACAAGATCGCAACGCGGGAAGGCGGGACCGGAGCAGGCGTTTCACGCGAAGGCGTGCAGCGCGACCTGCTGCCGCTGGTTGAGGGCACCACGGTGGCGACGAAATACGGGCCGGTGAAAACCGATCACATTTTGTTTATCGCATCGGGCGCGTTTCACGTCTCCAAGCCATCCGACCTGTTGCCGGAATTGCAGGGCCGCCTGCCGATCCGGGTTGAACTCCGGGCCCTCGGCAAGGATGATTTCCGACGGATCCTGACGGAGACCGAAGCCAGTTTGATCAAACAATATGTGGCGTTGATGGCAACCGAGGAGATCACGCTCGAGTTCACCGAGGACGCAATCGATGCTTTGGCGGAAGTCGCCGTGCATCTGAATTCGAGCATCGAGAACATCGGCGCGCGGCGTTTGCAGACAGTCATGGAACGCGTTCTTGACGAGATTTCTTTCACCGCACCAGATCAGCCGGGGTCGACAATCACGATTGATTCAGACTATGTCCGGAAACATGTTGGCGACCTTGCACAGAACACTGACCTGTCGCGTTTTATTCTTTGATCCGTGAGCCAACCGTGCGCGTAACTAACAAGATTTGAACCTGAACCGTCACCGAATCGGTGTTCCGGTGACGTGTTGGAGAGGACCATGACTGTGCCGAGATACAAGCTCAATGCCGTGATTGCGATGTCGATCGCGTTCACCATGAGCCTGGCTCCGGGGCAACAGGCCTTTTCAGCCGAACTGGTTCCGGCGGGAAACCGCAACGCGGAGCAGCCTGCTGTTCCGGGCGCATCCAAGCGCCGTACCCAGGCGACCAAATCCACCTTTGATGCGAAGTACGAAAAGATCCGCGATCTGATCGCCGAAGACGCCAAGCTGCGCCGCAAGATCCGCTCGGTATCAGAGGCCTATGGTATCGATCCGATTCACATCGTCGGAGCGCTGGTCGGCGAGCATACCTACAATGTCGATGCCTATGACCAGCTGCAAACCTACTACATCAAGGCCATCTCCTATGCGGGCGAGCGGTTCCGGTTCGAGTATGACGGCGAGACCGTTGTCGATTTCGTCCAGCGTCCCGAGTTCGAAGCCTGTGATGAGGATGCAGGTTCGGCAGTGCTCTGGACCTGCCGCGAGGAAGTCTGGGAAGAGACATTCCAGGGCAAGAAAGTCTCCGGCAAGTCTTTCCCGAATGACAGATTTGGCGCGGTGTTCTTTCAGCCGTTCTATGCCGGGCAGACCTTCGGGCTTGGTCAGCTCAATCCATTGACCGCACTCATTCATACCGACCGCGTCAACAAGGTGTCGCGACTGCGGAAGCTCAATGCCGGCAACGCATCGGAAGTCTACAAGGCAATCATGGAACCGGATTCGACACTGGCCTACATGGCTGCATCGATTGCCGAGTCCATCGACAACTACCGGGACTTCGCCGGGTTCGATATCTCGGAAAATCCCGGTCTCACTGCGACGTTGTACAATGTCGGCAATGTTTCGCGCCGGGCCAAGGCTTTGGGGGCGGAAAACGACAAGCGCAAGAAACGGGGGCAGAAGCCTGCGCTTCCGAGCGAAAACTATTATGGCTGGCTGGTCAACGAGCACGAAGAAGAGCTTCGTGAAATCATCGACCGCTGAGCCACGGCCAGCTCTCTCTCGCGCCCGGTTATCGCCGCTTCTGCAATTCGCTGTGTTCTGATCGATCCGGCTTGCCTGCGTCCCCGGCGGATTCACCGGCATCGGCTTGTCCATCGATCAGCGCGCCGATCTTCTCCAGCGTTTCAGCATCGAGCCTGTCGATCGCAGCCGCCAACCTGTTGGCAATTTCCGTGGCCTTGGGCGTCAGGCCGGAAGTGTCGATGGTGACCTTGGGCCGGGAGAGACCGGCCAGCATCTGCAATTCCTCGGCCTCATCCCAGATGATGTGAAAATAACCGATGACGCGCTGAACGAACTCCCAGCTCGGCTCGGACCGGTTGCCATGTTCCAACGCAGACAGATAGGCAGGCGAAACACCGATCGCCCGGGCCATCTCACGCTGGGTGACACCGCGTTCGGCCCGCAACCGCCGGATGGCCTGGCCGAACGGCGTCATCGCGGATTTCCCTTTTCACGGCGCAGCCGGATGTAAAGCGCGCCTTCTCCGCCATGGCCCCGCGCCGCGTCTTCGTGTCCGGATATGAGGAACCGGAACTCCGGTTTTGTCAGCCAGACTGGCACGGCCCTTTTGAGGGCGCCCTCGCTGCCGCGCGAGGTGCCCTTGCCGGTGATGACGAGAACATGCCTGAGGCCGCGCTCATGCGCGCGCGCCAGAAAATCGAACAGCAGATTGTGCGCCTCGCTCTGGGTCAACCCGTGAAGATCGATGCGTCCGTCGATCGGCAAGCGGCCGCGCGCCAGCTTGCGGACAACCGGTTTCTCGATCTGCTGCGGTTTAGGCCGGGGAGGCGGGGTCGGTGCCGCGACGGCTTGCGCAGGCTTGAGCGGTTTGCCGGGTGGCGCCGGCGGGTGATTAGCCGGAGTCTCGACCGCATACCAGTCATCTTCGGGGATTTCCTTACCCGGAAAAGCGTCTACCGTCCGCGCGATGCGGGCCCAGATGATCCGGTCCTCGTGGCTGAGCTTCGACCGGTCATTGCTCATGGCCGGCCCGCCGCGCAACTTGAGACCCCACCGGGGCCAGGATCACGAACCCGGCCGCAGCCTTGATCGAACCGGCCTTGCTGCCGGCTTCCGCTCCGCATCCGGCAAACAGATCGCCGCGCGCCGGGCCGACAATCGCGGTTCCGGTATCCTGGGCGATCATCAGCCGCGCAAATGGCCGCGGTTCATCGAAATCCTCGAGAGATGGCGCCGAGACAAACATCGGTGTGCCGAAGGTATGGACATGCCGGTCGACCGCCAGCGAGCGGCCCGGCTGCAACGGAACCTTGGCAGCCGCCACGGGGCCGAGGAAATCATCCTCCACCGCTGCTTCTTCAAAGAAGATGAAGGAGCGGTTTTCCTGCATCAGGCTTTCGGCACGGGCTTCATCAACCGCCAGCCAGTCCCGAATGGTCGCCATCGAAATCGCGTCGGCGGAAACTTCGCCCCTTTTGACCAGCAGGCCTCCTATCCCGGTGAACGGGTGACCGCTTTTTGCCGCATAGGTGATCCGTTTGACCCGGCCATCCGCATACAAAAGCCGGGCGCATCCCTGGACATGGGCAAAGAACACGTCGGCCGGTGATCTGGCCCAGGCAATCTCCAGCTTCTCTGCGTCGAAGGCGCCGTTCTCGATGGCCGCCCGGTCCGGGCAGATCCGAGTGACGCCAGCTTCTTCGAGCATGAAGGCGAAGCCGGAGGGGATCCCTGCCGGCGGATTGTCCGGGTCCGGCACCTTTACCAGATTGTCGGGTTTGCGCAGAAACGGATATCGATAGCCGGATTCAGACCGGTCACTGACCCCGACTTCAGGCTCATAATAGCCGGTGACGAATCCGTCTCCGGTGTCCGGCCTGATCTCCACCGGCCTGAACCAGGTTTCAAAGAAGCTGCGCGCTTCGGAATTCGATAGATAGCCGGATTCAGACTTCGAACCGGCCATTGCCGCGGCATAGGCCGGTTCGAATTCGGTGTGGCTGAGGCCAAGTGATCCGGTCCGGTAGGGCTTGATACCCGTTGCATGGACAGCCGATCTCCGGAAGGCGGTAAACGCCGAGGCCGGCGCATCATCCGCCCAGCCGGGAAGCGTCGAGAAGTCTTCCCGCCGGAGCGACAGTCCCATTACTGATCGGCTTCCGTCGCAATCAGACGCCAGTTGGGATCCCGCGAACGGGTGTCGCGGGCAAAGGTCCAGACGTCATTGACATCGGTTACCTCGACGAGATCGCCTTCGATGACCTCTCCGTCCTTGTCCAGGGTTGCCGAAATCAGCTGCGAGATGATCCGAAGCGTGATGTTGGCTTCGGCGCCCTTCATCTCGGCCTGGATGATCCGGGCTTTCTCGATGCCGACAAAATTGGACCGGACGGTTTCGTTGCGCGCCTCGCGCTCATCGATGGCGGCGACGAAACCATCATAGACCTCGCGGGACAAAAGCCCCTTGAGGGTTTTCCGGTCGCCTTCGGCATAGGCCGAGACGATCATCTCGTAGGCGGTGGTAGCGCCACCGACAAACTCGTTGGGTGCAAAGGAAGGATCTGCCGTCACCACCGCGCGCAAACCGGAATTGAGTTCGCTGCCGGGCTCGGCATAGGCATCGACAGCGGCGAACGCGTCCGGTTCCGCAGTCTCGCGGCCACGTCGCGGCAAGGTTACCACCTTGGGATCATCCAAGCCTTCGGCAACCTGGTCACGGCGGTTCATCTGTTCCTGCGGCGGGCGCTCATGTCCGGTGCGCTTGCCGAGCACCGACCGGAGCTGGATGAATATGATCACCGCCGCCACAAAAAAGAAGAACGTCACAAAATCAAAGGAACCCATTCCCGCCTTCTTTCGGTTTCATCATCAATCAGGATGCATATAATCCCCTCGAGCCGATCAATCAAAGGGTCGAACCATTCTATTTCTCATTGCCTGCCCAAACAGGCGCTCTCCGACGGCGGATAATCTGACATGCGTTTTTCCCTGATACCATTTCTGTTGCTGGTCGTGCCACTGGCCGAGATCGCAGCTTTTGTCGTCATTGGTGGCCAGATCGGTGTCTGGGCAACGTTGGGAATGGTTCTTCTCACCGCCATGATCGGCAGCTTTCTGCTCAGATGGCAGGGCGTGGGATTGTTCAACCGCATCAACACCGAGATGCGCGCCAATCGGGTTCCCGGCCGCGAACTTGTCCATGGCGTGATGATTCTCGTCGCCGGCGTTTTGCTGCTGACACCCGGATTTGTCACCGACAGCCTTGGATTCCTGCTCTTTGTTCCTGGCGTTCGTGATCTGGTATGGCGCTCGATCAAAGACCGGATTGTTGTTCAAACAATGTCGGGCGGTTTCACTGGCGCAGCCGGCGGTTCCGCCAACACCGGCAGGAACCGCGGACCGAGCGACGGCGTGGTCGATCTCGAGGAAGGCGAATTCGAGCGGCATACCGATTCTTCGTCGCCCTGGTCCGAAGACCAGGAGCGGCTGACGAAGCCCGGCAAGAACGGCAGCGGCGCAAACGGGTTGTAAGCCCGGTGCCGAAATGCTAGCCCATGGCCGGATATTTTACCGGACAACCGCACTGGCGGCTGAAAAACAGGGAAGAGCCAAATGGCAAAAGATACCACCGCCAAAGGCGGAGCTGCAGCGACCGAAGCTACAGGCAATGGCGAAGCACCGACGCTGAACGTTCTGGCGCAGTACATCAAAGACCTTTCTTTCGAGAACCCGGGCGCACCGAAATCGCTGGGTCCGCGCGAAAAGGCACCGCAGATCGGCATCAACGTCAACGTCAACGCCAATCCGCTGAGCGAAACCGAATTCGACGTTGTGCTGACAATGAACGCCGAAGCCAAGAACGGCGATGCGGTGGTTTTCAATGTCGAGCTGACCTACGGCGGCGTTTTCCGGGTCGCGAACTTCCCGCAGGAACACATGCTGCCGCTGCTGTTCATCGAATGCCCGCGGATCCTGTTCCCGTTCGCACGCCAGATCGTTGCCGACGCAACCCGCAATGGCGGCTTCCCGCCGCTGCTGATCGACCCGATCGATTTCGCCCAGATGTTCCAGCAGCGCATGGCTGAAGAGAACACCAAGGCGCAGGTTGCCAAGCCTAACTGAGACCCGGTCTTAGGACAGGTTGCTATTAACGTGATTGCCGCCTTCGGGCGGCTTTTGCATTTCAGGCCGGGCAATAGCTGATCAGTTGTCGCCCGACGCTTTCAGCCACAGGGCGTCTGCGCCAATGCGGTCGATCAGCTCCGAATTGGCCTTGAGATCGGCCTCGGTCAAACGATCAGGCAGCGGCCGCGGCCGTTCACCGATCACAACGACTTCTTCATCGGCAGTCTGCTCGACCGAATCGGTATCCTTCGACGACAATCCGAGTGCGGCCTGACGCCCACCCAGCATCTCGATATAGACATCGGTGAGCAGTTCGGCATCGAGAAGCGCGCCATGCCTGGTCCGGTGCGAGTTGTCGATGCCATAGCGGCGGCACAGCGCATCGAGGCTGTTGGGACCCATCGGATGACGCCGGCGCGCCAGCGAAAGAGTGTCGATCACCCGTCCGGGGTCGACCGATGAAATACCCACCCGCTGGTACTCGGTGTTGAGGAAGCCCATGTCGAAGGACGCGTTGTGCGCCACGTAGTGCGCACCCTCGAAGAACGCGACAATTTCTTCCGCTACGGCTGAAAACACCGGTTTGTCGGCCAGGAACTCGTCGGATATGCCGTGCACGGCCAGCGCATCGGGATGGACCTTGCGGCCATCGGGGTTGATGAACAGATGCAGCGACCGTCCGGTCGGGAACTGGTTTTCGAGTTCGATACAGCCGATTTCGATGATCCGGTCGGCCTGGTTATCAAGCCCGGTGGTTTCCGTATCGAAGACAATCTCACGCATTGGGTTGGTCCTGGATGGTGGATCTGGAAAGTGCTGCGACAATGCCGGCGACCTGGGTTCTGGCCGCCTCCAGCCCGTTGCCCGTGTCGATGACATGATCCGCCCGCGCCCGTTTTTCAGAATCGGGGGTCTGTCTGGCCAGAATAGCCTCGAATTTCTCGGCCGTCATGCCGGGACGCGCCATCACCCGCTGACGCTGGATTTCCGGCGCGCAACTGACAACGACAATGGTATCGACGCGGTCTGTCGATCCGGTTTCAAAAAGCAGTGGAATATCGAGCACCACCATGGCTTCACCGCGCGCGCGGGCCTCGTCAACGAAACTCTTCTCGCGGGCCCGCACCAGCGGGTGAATGATCGCCTCGAGGCGGGCAAAATCCTCGGGCTTCGCCATCAGTCTTTCGGCAAGAACCTCGCGGTTGACCACGCCATCGGGGGCGGTTCCCGGAAATGCCTGATCGATCAGCGGCGCCGCTTCGGCGCTGTAGAGCTGGTGAACGATCTCATCGGCGCTGATCACCGGCACGCCAAGCGCCTTGAACATGTCCGAGGTCGTCGATTTTCCCATGCCGATCGAGCCGGTCAGACCAATGATGATCACGAATGCGCCTCCATGTCGGCTATCACAAGCTGCCGCAACTCCGGGGTGACTTCTGGGAAAACACCGAACCATCTTTCAAATCCGGGTGCCGCCTGGTGCAACAGCATTCCCAACCCGTCGGCGGTCGCGAGGCCCTGTCGTTTGGCCATCGCCAGGATCGGTGTTTCCAGCGGCACATACACAATGTCGGTGACCAGGGCCTTGTCCGCCATCGTGGTGAAATCAATTTCCGGAACCTCGCTGCCGCCCATGCCGAGGGAGGTGGTGTTCACAAAAAGATCGGCGCCTGCGACAAGATGCTGAAGCTGGTCGAGACCATGCGCCGAAACCCGGCTGCCAAAACTGCCGGCCAGCGCCTCGGCCCTTTCCCTGGTTCGGTTGATGACGACAACCGAGAGAAAACCGCGCGCCAGCAAGGCATGGATGACCGCTCGGCTGGCTCCACCGGCGCCAAACACCACGGCTTTCTGTCCGGCATCCCAACCCGGCGCGTTTTCATCGAGATTGGCGGCAAAGCCATGGGAATCGGTATTGGTCGCCAGCAAACGACCGCTTTCCAACCAAAGCGTATTGGCCGCCCCGATCTGACGCGCGGTCTCATCCACCTCGTCAACCAGCTGCAGGATGGCTTCCTTGTGGGGGATCGTGACATTGCCGCCGGCAAGGCCGGAGGATCCATCCTTCAAAGCGGCAACAAAGGACGGCAGATCGGCGGGCGCGACCTCAACCGGATCATAGTGACCTTCAAGTCCGGCCTGCTTGAGCCAGTAGCGATGGATCAGCGGTGAGCGGGAATGGCCGATCGGATAGCCGATGACAAAGGCGCGGGGCGGAAGAGTGTCTGATCTAGCCATCGATTGCCTGAAGCTCCCGGAGTTTGGCCAGCAAGGGCAACAGCGGCAGACCGATGATGGTGAAGTAATCTCCCTCTATCCGGTCAAACAGCTGAATGCCTTCACCTTCGAACTGGTATGCCCCCACCGATGACAGGATCCGGTCTCCGACATTGGACAGGTGCCGGCCGACAAAGCCGGGGTCGAGTGTGCGCATCGTCAGCCGTGCTACCGAGACATGCCGCCAGATGGTTTCTCCGTCCCGGGCCAAGACGATCGCGCTGTTGAGCTGATGGGTCTTGCCGGAAAGCTCGAGAAGCCGGCGCCGGGCTTCATCCATGCTGGCGGCCTTGTGATATATTTCATCGCCAAGCGACAATGTCTGGTCCGAGCCGATAACGATGGCGCCGGGATGGCGGCCGGAGACGTCCTGAGCCTTGGCTTCTGCCAGGATGGACGCGACATCCTCCGGGCCCAGACCTTCAAGGGTTTCCTCGACGGCACGTTCATCGATTTGAGCCGGTTCCGCAACGAAACTCAGGCCGGCGTTTTCAAGCAGGGCTTTTCTGAAGGGACTTGCCGAAGCAAGCACGAGGCGCGGCGCCATGGGTGTCTCCTGGTACGGGGCCCGTCGGATAGGTCGGGGTTAACGCCACTTGGGCCGCAAGGCAAGGATCGCGGCGGCGGTCTCTTCAATCGAGCGGCGGGTGACATCGATCACCGGCCATCCGTGCCGTTCACACAGGGATCTTGCGTATTTGAGTTCCTCGCTGATCAGCGACCGGTCGGTGTAATGCTCGCCCTGATAGCCCGCGGTGGAGCCCAGCACCCGGTTCTGCCGGACCTGCGAAATCCGCTCGACGGAAGCAATGAGGCCGACGACAAGCGGTTTCTTGGCCTTCATCAACCCTTCGGGAAGCGGAACACCGTGCACGATCGGGATGTTGGCGGTCTTGATGCCGCGGTTGGCAAGATAGATGCTCGTCGGTGTTTTCGAGGTCCGGCTGATGCCCAGGATGATGAGATCGGCCTCATCGAAATCGACAGGCAATTGCCCGTCATCATGGTCCAGGGTGAAATTCAGCGCGTCGATCCGTTTGAAATATTCCTCGCCCATGGCGTGCTGGGCTCCGACACGGCGGCGCGACGGGGCACCGAGATAGGACTGGAACACATTGAAAACCGGCTCGAGAACCGAAACGCTGGGCAGGCCCATGTCACGGCATTTGAGCTCGATGATCGAGGCCAGCTCGGAATCGACGATGGTGTAGAGCACAATTCCCGGCGCACCGTCGATGGCATCAAGGACGGCAAACAATTGCTTGCGGGTGCGGATCAGCGGATAAACATGTTCGAGTGCCTGTGCGCCCTGAAACTGTGCCGCGGCCGCCCGCCCGGCGGCCATCAGCGTCTCTCCGGTCGAATCGGAGATCAGATGCAGGTGGAAATAGTTTTTGGTCTGCTCCACAGGATTCTCCGGGGGGTGTTGATAAAGCGGGACAAGATTGAACTAGGAAGCTCCGGCCCCCGATTGCAAGGGATAACTCACCGGGTTTTCCACAATGGCCGTTCTGGGGAACAATTGACGGCATGATTTCGGGGTATCTGGGAAAATGCAAATCCGAGGACCGGCAGATGAAATTTCCTCTCACGGTAATCGATTGGATTTATGCGTCATTTTGAAGCCAGGCCGGCCAACGCGGCAATTCAGATTGGCCTTGAAGCCTATCCCCGGCTATATGAGCAAGCTGTGGATGAGGTGTGGATAAATGCCAATCCCCGTAAAACACAGAGTCTAATAATCAGAATCCTTTTCAATAAGGATTTATTTAGGGAAGTCGTGGATGACGAAAACCGCTGATCGCAAAGTCATGAAGGTCCTTTCGGGTGAAACCGTCTTCCCTCCACCCGTGTGGTTGATGCGGCAGGCAGGGAGGTATCTGCCGGAGTATCGAGCCACGCGATCAAAGGCCAAGGGCTTTCTCGATCTTTGCTACACACCGGATCTGGCTGTAGAGGTCACATTGCAGCCAATCCGTCGATTTGGCTTTGATGCAGCAATCCTGTTTTCCGATATCCTGGTCATCCCCGATGCGCTTGACCGGAATGTGCGATTTGTCGAGGGCACCGGACCATTGATGGATCCGATTTCTCCGGAGGCCATTGCAGCACTTGATGCCTCGAACATGCACAGCCACCTGGCGCCGGTCTACGAGACGGTTCGACGGCTGCGGGCGGAACTGCCTGCAGAGACGACGCTGTTGGGCTTCTGTGGCGCTCCCTGGACCGTAGCGACCTATATGATCGCGGGACGTGGAACACCTGATCAGGCCCCGGCGCGACTGTTTGCCATGCAGCATCCCGATGCGTTCATGGCGCTGCTTACGCTGCTCGCCGACATTTCGGCCGATTATCTGATCGCCCAGATCGATGCAGGCGCGGATGCGGTGCAGATATTTGATTCCTGGGCCGGGGTTTTGTCGGAGCGGGATTTTGCCAGGTTCTCGATCGCGCCGGTGAAACACATGGTTGACCGTATTCGCCGGGAACGGCCCGGTGTTCCGGTTATCGGGTTTGCCAAGGGTGCCGGTGCGCTTCTGGAAACCTATCGGGCTGCCACCGGGGTCGATTGCGTCGGGCTGGACTGGACCGTGCCGTCAAAATTGGCACAGCAGATCCAGTCGGGTGGCGCGGTTCAGGGCAATCTCGACCCGTTGCGCATGGTTGCCGGCGGCAAGGCGCTTGATGAAGGGATCGACGAGGTTCTGGAAACGCTCGGCGGCGGGCCGCTGATCTTCAATCTGGGCCATGGCATCACGCCTCAGGCCGACCCTGGAAACGTGACGCGGCTGATGGCGCGGGTCAGAGGCGCTGTGAAACGGTGACAAACGGCAACGCGACAAGCAAGCAGGAAGGCCGCAAGGCGCGGATCAAGGCACATCTGAGCATTGCCGTGGTGATTGGGCTGGCGTTCGCTGCCTGGTGGTTCGAGCCGGACTGGCTTTACGACTGGCTCAAGGTGCTGCACGTGGTTGCGGTGATTTCCTGGATGGTCGGCCTGTTCTACCTGCCGCGCCTGTTCGTCTACCACGCCGGCGCAACCTCGGCCGGGGAACCTTCGGCGACGTTCGTGGTGATGGAACAACGGCTGGTCAAAGTCATCATGAACCCGGCGATGATGGTGTCCTGGACCGTCGGGCTCTGGCTTGCCTGGAGTGGTTTCGGCTTTTCAGGGCTCTGGCTGTGGATCAAGATCGCCGCGGTGATCGGACTTACCGTGTTTCACGTCTTTCTCAGCCGCTCGGCGCGGAAGTTCGCGGCGGGAGAGAACACCATGACCGCGCGGCAATGGCGAATGGCCAACGAGATTCCGACTGTACTGATGATCGTCGTGGTGATCATGGTGATCATCAAGCCGTTTGGCTGATTTCATCGCTATTTGCCGAATAGGCGAGCAAACGGCCTAATTTCCGGTGCAACGGGGCTTGCGACGTTTCACGTGAATCGCTATCTAACGAGCAACGTCTTCCAAGGCGGGCGCCAGTAGCACTCTGGCCGGCTCTCAAAGCCGTATCCCAAATGCCTGCCTCTTCCCATATCTTCAAAGTCAGAATTTGGATTTCCCATGCAGGAAATGAAGCTTCAAGAGCTCAAGAACAAGACACCTACTGATCTGTTGGCTTTTGCCGAATCGGTCGAGGTCGAAAATGCCGGTGTGATGCGCAAGCAGGAACTGATGTTTGCGATCCTCAAGCAGCTCGCCGCGCAAGAAGTCGAGATCATCGGCGAGGGCGTTGTCGAGGTTCTGCAGGATGGCTTCGGTTTCATGCGCTCGGCAAATGCCAATTACCTGCCGGGTCCGGATGACATCTACATCTCGCCGTCGCAGATCCGCCGTTTCTCGCTGAAAACCGGCGACACCGTCGAAGGTCCCATTCGCGGACCCAAGGAAGGCGAGCGCTATTTCGCG
>Ga0189291_100181_pt1 | contig 47691 bp, 60 predicted proteins | sample UW1redminimetaG_FD_130331 | JGI IMG/M metagenome (GOLD analysis project Ga0189291, IMG submission 130331) | Marine microbial communities from the Costa Rica Dome - UW179B-red mini metaG | ecosystem: Environmental > Aquatic > Marine > Oceanic > Photic zone | place: Costa Rica: the Eastern Pacific... | reverse complement strand
TGTAGAAGCGCTCTTTGGTGTCAAGGTGAAGGCCGTGAACACGACCATCACCAAAGGCAAGGTCAAACGTTTCCGCGGCCAGATTGGTAAGCGTAAAGACGTGAAAAAGGCCTATGTGACGCTGGAAGAAGGCAACACGATCGACGTGAGCACCGGTCTGTAAGTTCGGTTCGTTATGAGTTTGAAAAGGCCCCCGTGTTCGGGGGCCTTTTTGCGTTTATGAAGGCTTCGTTAATTGTCACACAGTGTACACACGACGTACACCGGGCGTGCAGATACGGCTACGGATGGAAAATCAGGCAGTCGGACGGGGCGCGGGCTTTCCGCCGGTTTGAGCGGCCCGCCGATTAGCTCTTGCGCTGTGGCCAAATAAGGCTCAGGTGCAGGGGGCGACGTTACCTTATCTATCGGCATTTCTGCTCCTTTCGGCTCAGTCATTCGATCTTTTCGGACTTAGCCATCCTGCCGCATCCTGCGGGCAGTTTTATAAAGGAAAAATGACATGGCCACTGGTACAGTCAAATGGTTCAACACAACAAAAGGTTTCGGGTTCATCGCCCCTGACGGCGGCAGCAAGGACGTGTTCGTGCACATCTCAGCCGTTGAGCAAGCCGGCCTGACGGGTCTGTCGGATGATCAGAAAGTGACATTCGAGATCGAGCCCGGCCGCGACGGCCGCGAGAGCGCGATGAACCTCGCGCTGGCGTGAGGTAAGCGGTCCCCTTCGGGGGATGGGAGAATTGGACGGGCGTGGCTGGAAGGCTGCGCCCGTTTTTTGTTTGGTTGGTTGAAATTGTTTTGTCGTAGAGGATAGGGCGGGGTTTGACCCCGCCTTTGGTGCGATTGACTGAGAGAGATTCAAGAATGGCGGAACGGATTGAGGTGACCGTAGAGCAGGCGCAGTCGGACTTTGAGCGGCTGTTGGAGGTGGTTTCGGGTGGCGTTGAGGTTGTGATTGTCCGGGAGGATGGGTTTCGGGTGGAATTGGTTCCCGCCGATAAGGTCGAAACTGGGTGAAGGGGAGAGCGGGGGAGGGTGTGTGCTTGTTGCGCACCTTGGCTTGGTTTGGGCGGTGGTGCGCAGTGAATGCGCACCCTATGGCTCACTTAGCGACAGTCAGGAAGTAACGCTAGCTATAGAGCGCGATCGGGTCGATATCGGAAGCGTTACGAGTCTCACGATGGCAGTTGTCGGCTGGCCACTTCTGATTATTAAGTCAAAAGATCTACGACCGCGTTGATTTTGGGCGGCATTGTTATACTAACTTTGCAATGCCAATGGCAATGGCAATGAAGCAGCGGCGAACTTACGCCAGAACCAAATACCACAATGGATCCTTGAGGGGTAGGATAGTGATTAGAGAAGCCACGACACAGCTTAAGAATAGTTTGACTGGGTTGGGGTTAAGACAAACTGATCCGGTCTCGTTTGCTCTAGCAAGATTGGAGTACGTCAAAGCAGCAGCTGCAGTGTTTTCGATCCTAACCCTCCATGTCCTTTTTTTCTGTTTGAACGTTGATTTTCTACTTTGGCCACTGATTGACTTTTCTTTTCTGGCTAATATCACTTTCACTTTCGGCTTGATCGTGGCTTTGGCATTCTATTCGGTGCGAGTGGTCCCGTTCTTCGCAACTATGCTATCAAGTTTGATTTTAGCGATGTGGATTGGCGCATTGACACTAATTAGGTATCGACGATCCCGAAGTCAGTTTGCGCAGCGTTCTCCAATTCATGAAGCTGCAGATCGTGTCTTTGGTAAGCGTGGAAAATGGGGTTTGAGCTTGGTAGCTATCTATGCGTTAATTCCATTCCCTTCGCGCGCAGGAATGAGAGTAATTAATAGAAAGCAGCAGGTTTTTCTCGATAAACACCTAGGTAAGACTTCTTTTCTAGGATACCTCGCGGCCATTTTGGTAGTATGTTTTTTTTATACTGGATTTGCTATTCTTTACTATATTTTTTGCGTGATGTACTTGTTCGTTCTTTTCTTAGGTTCATCAAATCTGAAAGGGGCCTCACCAATAGATGCGTTTGTTCAATTGATTTCTGGGCGATCAATTGATGAGAAGGTGGAAGGCTTCTTGAAGCTAGACGATAGAACCCGTCGCAATGTCATTAGTGGTATTCTTATCGCGTTCGGAGCGCTGTCTGCAGCCGCAGGCGACTTGCGTTTCGAGTATCTTTTGAAATCAAATCCGGTAACGGTCAAGCAGCAGGCTGGTGAAAGTTTGTCTTTGATCCAGTTCGCATCTAATTCTAAAGGGGTGTTCTTTAATGTTCGTTGGAGCGAGCAAGTTTTCATCCCCTACGGGGCGATTAAGTCGATTAAAACCTTTGATTGAGCGGCGGTTAGATTCGCCGACCTTCCCGCAAAGGTCACCCCTTGACCCCATTCCCCATCCCCCCTAAACGACCCCATCGGCACAGCCCCAGATTCGTCTGGGACTTTGTTTTTGTTTGCATTGCGGGGCCATAGCCCTACAAGCAGACATCCACCGGGGACCTTCGGGGCCCTATAACCATTGCCGCCTTTCGGGGTGGCACTACAGCTAAACGGAAGACAGACAACATGGCACTCAAGTCGTACAAACCGACGACGCCGGGCCAGCGTGGGCTGGTACTGATCGACCGTTCGGAGCTTTGGAAAGGTCGCCCTGTTAAGGCCCTCACGGAAGGTCTTACAAAACACGGCGGACGGAACAACACCGGACGGATCACAATGCGTCGCAAAGGTGGGGGTGCAAAGCGCCTTTACCGTATCGTTGATTTCAAGCGCAACAAGATGGACATGTCCGCTGTTGTGGCTCGGATCGAATATGACCCGAACCGGACCGCGTTTATCGCCCTGATTCAATATGAAGATGGCGAGCAGGCCTATATCCTCGCACCGCAGCGTTTGGCTGTGGGTGACAAGGTCATCGCCTCCGCCAAAGCCGACATCAAGCCAGGCAATGCAATGCCTTTCTCTGGCATGCCAATCGGTACAATCGTGCACAACATCGAGATGAAGCCTGGTAAGGGTGGTCAGATCGCCCGTGCCGCCGGTACATACGCCCAGTTCGTGGGCCGTGACGGTGGCTACGCTCAGATCCGTCTGAGCTCCGGCGAACTGCGTCTCGTGCGTCAGGAATGCATGGCCACCGTTGGTGCCGTGTCCAACCCTGACAACTCCAACCAGAACTACGGTAAAGCGGGCCGCATGCGTCACAAGGGCATCCGTCCTTCGGTACGTGGTGTCGTGATGAACCCGATCGATCACCCGCACGGTGGTGGTGAAGGCCGTACATCCGGTGGTCGTCACCCAGTGACGCCTTGGGGTAAGCCGACAAAGGGTGCAAAGACCCGCAACAAGAACAAAGCGTCCAGCCGTCTTATCGTACGGTCTCGGCACGCCAAGAAGAAGGGGCGTTAATCAATGTCTCGTTCAGTATGGAAAGGTCCTTTTGTTGACTCTTATGTCCTCAAGAAGGCCGAAGCATCTCGCGAAAGCGGTCGTAACGAAGTGATCAAGATCTGGTCGCGCCGTTCGACAATTCTGCCCCAGTTTGTTGGCCTGACATTCGGTGTCTATAACGGTCACAAGCACATCCCTGTAAACGTCAGCGAAGACATGATTGGTCAGAAGTTTGGTGAGTTCTCGCCAACACGGACCTACTACGGTCATGCCGCCGACAAAAAAGCGAAGCGGAAATAAGCCATGAGCAAGGATAAGAATCCCCGCCGCGTGGCAGACAATGAAGCACGTGCAAAACTGCGCATGCTGAAGACGTCGCCGCAGAAACTGAACCTCGTTGCTGGCCTGATCCGCGGCAAGAAGGTGGACAAGGCCCTGACGGACCTGACGTTCTCTAAAAAGCGTGTCGCACAAGACGTGAAGAAATGCCTTCAGTCTGCAATTGCCAACGCCGAGAACAACCACAACCTTGACGTGGACGAGCTGATCGTGGCCGAGGCCTATGTCGGTAAGAACATGACACTCAAGCGTGGTCGTCCACGTGCGCGTGGCCGTTTCGGCAAGATCATGAAGCCGTTCGCAGAAGTCACAATCGTCGTGCGTCAAGTTGAGGAGCAAGCATAATGGGTAACAAAGTAAACCCGATCGGCATGCGCCTGCAGGTGAACCGCACATGGGACAGCCGCTGGTACGCCGACACCAAGGACTATGGTGATCTTCTTCTCGAAGATCTGGCCATCCGTGCCTTCATCAAAGAAGAGTGCAAGCAGGCCGGTATCGCGCGTGTGATCATCGAACGTCCGCACAAGAAGTGCCGCGTTACGATCCACACTGCCCGTCCTGGCGTTATCATTGGTAAGAAAGGTGCAGACATTGAAGGTCTGCGTCAGAAAATCGCCAAGATGACCTCTTCGGAACTGCACCTGAACATCGTTGAGGTCCGCAAGCCCGAACTGGATGCCGCACTGGTTGGTGAAAGCATCGCACAGCAGCTGGAGCGCCGGGTATCTTTCCGCCGCGCCATGAAGCGTGCGGTACAAAACGCCATGCGTATGGGTGCCCTGGGTATCCGTGTGAACGTTGCCGGCCGTCTGGGCGGGGCAGAAATCGCGCGTACCGAATGGTACCGTGAGGGCCGCGTGCCACTGCACACTCTGCGTGCTGACATTGATTACGCACATGTTGAAGCGACAACCGCTTACGGCATCATCGGGATCAAGACCTGGATCTTCAAAGGCGAGATCATGGAACATGACCCGGCAGCACGTGACCGCAAGGCACAAGAAATCCAAGACGGCCCAGCACCTCGCGGTGCCGGCGGTCGTCGCTAAGGAGGGCTGAAAGATGCTTCAACCAAAGCGTACGAAGTTCCGTAAGCAGTTCAAAGGCTCGATCAAGGGTCTGGCAAAGGGCGGGTCTGACCTGAACTTTGGCACCTACGGCCTGAAGGCTCTGCAGCCTGAGCGTGTGACTGCACGCCAGATCGAAGCTGCACGTCGTGCCATGACGCGTCACATGAAACGTCAAGGCCGTGTCTGGATCCGCATCTTCCCAGATGTGCCCGTAACCTCCAAGCCCGTCGAAGTACGTATGGGTAAAGGTAAAGGTTCCGTGGATTTCTGGGCGGCCAAGGTCAAGCCAGGCCGGATCATGTTTGAGATCGATGGTGTGAATGATGACATCGCGCGTGAAGCGCTGCGTCTGGCGGCAATGAAGCTGCCAATCAAAACACGCGTCGTGGTCCGCGAAGACTGGTAAACAGGTCGCACCGGCATCGCCGGTGCGGGCCAACCGGAGGAAGGGTATTTCGCAGAAATGCCCGTTCCGGCCCCGGTTGGTAAGGTTCGGTGCACATTTAATGCGCACCCTCAGTTTTAGAATAAGCCCCCGCCGAGTTTTCGGCGGGGGCTTTTTGTTTTTGAGGGTAATTAGTGCGCGCCATTACTGCAAGCCGGCGGGCCAACCCCCACAGCATCCCTCTGGCCAACTGCGCCTGAGCCGAGTAGCGTAAGCCACATACTCACAGCTGCCAGGCGGACCACATATGAAACATGTTCCAAAGCCCACCACCGATGCGGATCTGATCAAGGAATTTCTTGATAAGGGCGGGTCTGTCAAAAAGGGCAAGACCAAGCCGATGCCTGCTGACCTGGGGCTGAGCAACAATCAGTGGGGTAACAAGCTGACCAAAGAGGAAAAGGCTGCTGTGAAGGCGCAGGAAGAAGAGGCCAAGAAAGCCGCGAAGAAGTAGTTTCGGTTCGGCTCAGGTCGCCGGTTACGGCCCCGCCCCTGGCATTAACCCCAGCTGTAGTTGAAGCTGACCGAGATCCGGTCGTCTTCGGCCATGTTCATTGGCACCTCATGGCGCAGCCAGCTTTCCCAGAGAAGCACATCGCCAACCGCCGGTTTGGCATAGAAGAACGCCCGCAGATCATCGGGCGCGTCTTTGGTCCGGCCCGGCGCGGCCATCATCATCGGCAGGCGTGGATCTTCGTATTTGATCGAAGCAGAGCCGTCCGGCAGGGCCACATAGGTGGTGCCGGAGATCACTGAATGCGGATGGATATGCGAGGTATGGATGCCGCCCTCGGGCAGGATGTTGATCCAGATGTCTTCGAGCTTCAGCTCTTTGCCGTCCAGATCAAAGGCCAGCTCCTTGGCAAATGCTGCTACATGTTCGTCCAGCACCTTGATCAGTGCCTCAAACACCGGGAACCGCCAGCCCAGATCCGTGAGCGATGCATAGGAGGTGTAGCCGGGATACCCGTTGTCCTCGCACCATTGCTGGCCCGCCTCATCGTCCTCTGCAATGGACCAGCAGGATGCTTCAAGCTCCGCTTGATCGATGGGTGTGCCGTGCTCGGTCAGCGCGGCGTGATAAAGGCGGGTCACAAACAGTGATTTGATATCTGACATGGGCCGTTCTTAACGCAGCTGAGATCCGGAGGCGAGAGGGGAAGGCGCTACCATGCGTTCTGAACGGCGCGGGACAAGAAGAACCCGTGACCGTCCTGATTGCGGCAATCCAGCCCCTTGGTCGAGGACTGGCAGGTGATGCCGCCAAACTGGCCTGTCACCCCGTATTCTGCGACGCTTTGCCCGCCGTAGCCCCGCTCTCCCGCCCCGAGACAGCTCATGCTGACATAGCCGCGGTCCAACATCTCGACCTTGATCCCGCGGCTTACAGGGCAACCGGCCATCTGCGGTACCGACGACGGGCCGCTGCGTTTGAAGATGCTGCAAATGATGTCTGATCCGTCAAACCCTTCGCCCACCGAACATTCGATGTTCCCCGAAGGAGTGCTGAAGGTCCAGACATCGGCAAGGGCCGGGGCGGCTGAAAGGGTTAGCAGGACAAGGGACAAACGAAACATGATCTCTCCAATTCATCGTGATAATAGGCCAAGTATAAATGAAAAATCCCGGATTCGGCTACCAGCGGGCGGATCATTGGAATACCGGCCCCCTAGGGGCTTGCATTATGATCGGGCAGGGCGTATTGGCACCCTTCATCATGAACTCCACCAGAATCATGGTCACCCTCTCGGGGCCTACTGGTGATGTTGAAAGGACAAGGCCGTGAAAGCCAACGAACTGCATGACAAGACGCCGGATCAACTCCGTGACGAACTTGTGAACCTCAAGAAAGAAGCCTTTAACCTGCGTTTCCAGCAGGCGACCGGCCAACTCGAGAACCCTGCGCGTCTGCGCAGTGTTAAGCGCGACGTGGCACGTGTCCACACTGTGTTGAACCAAAAAGCCGCTGCCGCGGCATCCGCTGAATAAGGAGCCTGAATAATGCCAAAGCGTATCCTGACAGGCACCGTAACATCGGACGCCAATGCACAGACAGTCACCGTATCCGTAGAGCGTCGCTTTACGCACCCGGTTCTGAAAAAGACCATCCGTAAGTCCAAGAAGTACCGGGCTCACGACGAGAACAACGCATACAAAGTGGGCGACAGCGTTCGCATCATCGAATGTGCACCCAAGTCCAAGACCAAACGTTGGGAAGTTCTGACCGCCGAGGCGTAACCAGATCTAACCAACTTAATCGAAACCCTAGGGATAAGGCACGCATCGCCCCCTACAGGTCGGGAGAAACCAAATGATCCAGATGCAGACCAACCTGGATGTTGCTGACAACAGCGGCGCGCGCCGTGTTCAGTGCATCAAGGTCCTGGGTGGTTCCAAGCGTAAGTACGCATCCGTAGGCGACATCATTGTTGTCTCGGTTAAGGAAGCCATCCCACGCGGTCGTGTGAAAAAAGGCGACGTCCGCAAGGCCGTCGTTGTTCGCACAGCCAAAGAAGTTCGTCGCGACGATGGCACCGCCATCCGCTTTGACCGCAATGCAGCGGTCATCCTGAACAACAACAATGAGCCCGTAGGTACACGTATCTTTGGACCAGTTGTTCGTGAGCTCCGCGGCAAAAACTTCATGAAGATTATCTCGCTCGCGCCGGAGGTGCTGTAATGGCTGCTAAACTTCGCAAAGGTGACAAGGTCATCGTGCTTGCCGGTAAGGACAAGGGCAAAACAGGGACAATTTCCTCTGTTGACCCAAAATCCGGTAAGGCCATCGTAGACGGCGTTAAAATCGCCATCCGCGCCACACGCCAATCCCAGGAAAGCCAGGGCGGCCGCATCCCAAAAGCGATGCCGATCGACCTGTCGAACCTCGCCATCGTGGATGCCAACGGCAAAGCGACACGCGTAGGCTTCAAAATGGAAGGCGACAAGAAAGTGCGCTTTGCAAAAACCACGGGGGACGTGATTGATGCTTGATACTGCAAACTACACACCCCGCCTTCTGAACGTCTACCGCGACGAGATCCGCGCCAAGATGAAAGAAGAATTCGGTTACAAGAACGACATGATGATCCCACGTCTTGATAAGATCGTGCTGAACATCGGTTGTGGTGCTGCTGCTGTTCGTGACAGCAAGAAAGCCAAATCCGCTCAGGAAGACCTGACTGCGATTGCCGGCCAGAAAGCGATGACCACAATTGCCAAGAAATCCATCGCGGGTTTCCGTGTGCGTGAAGAAATGCCACTGGGCGCGAAAGTGACCCTGCGCGGCGAACGTATGTACGAATTCCTTGACCGTCTGATTACGATTGCAATGCCTCGTATCCGCGACTTCCGCGGCATCTCTGGCAAGTCTTTCGATGGCCGTGGCAACTATGCCATGGGTCTCAAAGAGCACCTCGTATTCCCTGAAATCGACTTTGATAAAGTTGATGAAAACTGGGGTATGGACATCGTCATCGCCACCACGGCGAAAACCGACGCAGAAGCGAAAGCATTGTTGACAGCGTTCAACATGCCTTTCAGCCAATAAGCGCGGGAAGGATTAGATATGGCTAAGAAATCCATGATCGCACGCGAGAAAAAGCGTGAAGCACTGGTCAAGAAATACGCAGCAAAGCGTGCCGCTCTCAAAGAGATCGTGAGCGACGAAAGCAAGCCAATGGAAGAGCGTTTCCGCGCCTCCCTGAAGCTGGCGAAACTGCCTCGCAACTCCAGCGCTGTGCGTTTGCACAACCGCTGCCAGCTGACAGGTCGTCCACACGCTTATTATCGTAAACTGAAAATCTCGCGTATCGCGCTGCGTGATCTTGGCTCAGCAGGCCAGATCCCCGGCATGGTCAAGTCGAGCTGGTAAGGAGCGCATCAGATGAACGATCCTATCGCAGATATGCTGACACGCATCCGTAACTCTTCTATGCGCGGCAAATCCACTGTCTCGACACCAGCGTCCAAGCTGCGTGCCTGGGTTCTGGATGTGCTTGCAGACGAAGGTTACATCCGTGGCTACGAAAAAACCACGGGCGCAGATGGCCACCCAGCCATCGAAATCAGCCTCAAGTACTACGAGGGCGAACCTGTTATTCGTGAGCTGAAGCGGGTTTCCAAGCCTGGCCGCCGCGTCTACATGGGCGTCAATGACATTCCAGTTGTCCGTCAGGGCCTGGGTGTGTCGATTGTCTCCACCCCAAAGGGTGTGATGTCGGATCAAAGTGCACGCAGCCAGAACGTTGGCGGCGAAGTGCTCTGCACCGTATTCTAAGGAGTAGATCATGTCTCGTATTGGTAAAAAACCGGTTGAACTGCCCAGCGGCGTAAGCGCCTCTGTCAGCGGTCAGACCATTGAAGTGAAGGGCCCTAAGGGTACTCGGAGCTTTAAGGCCACAGATGATGTGACAATGTCTGTTGAAGACAACGTTGTGTCCATCACGCCACGCGGCAAATCCAAGCGCGCGCGCCAGCAGTGGGGCATGTCCCGCACCATGGTCGCCAACTTGGTCACCGGCGTGACCGAAGGCTTTAAAAAAGAGCTTGAGATCCAGGGTGTTGGTTATCGTGCAGCGATCACCGGCAACACACTGAAACTGAACCTCGGCCTGAGCCACGACGTGGATTATGTTGCACCTGAAGGTGTGACTGTTACCGCGCCCAAGCAGACCGAAATCGTTGTGGAAGGCATTGACGAACAGCTTGTTGGTCAAGTCGCCGCGAACATCCGCGCATGGCGTAAGCCCGAGCCCTATAAGGGCAAGGGCATCCGCTATAAGGGCGAGTTCGTCTTCCGCAAAGAAGGCAAGAAGAAGTAAGGATAGCTCAGATGGCAAACAGCAAAAGAACTCTGTTTCTGAAACGCCGCCTGCGCGTTCGGAACAAACTTCGCCGGGTCAACGCAGGGCGCATGCGTCTCTCCGTTCACCGTTCGAACAAAAACATCTCGGTCCAGTTGATCGACGACGTGAACGGCAAAACACTGGCCGCCGCATCGACGCTCGAAAAAGATCTGGGTGTCGTTGGCAAGAACAACATCGAAGCGGCAACCAAGGTTGGCGCAGCGATCGCGGAACGTGCCAAGAAGGCCGGCGTAGAAGAAGCATACTTTGACCGGGGCGGTTTCCTGTTCCACGGCAAAGTAAAAGCCCTTGCAGACGCAGCCCGTGAAGGCGGTCTGAAGATCTAAGTCGCCATGGGGGCTTGCCCCCGGCGCATCACAGAAAACGAAGAGGGCGTATGATGCGCCCTCTCGATGATCCGGGGGCCGCAAAGGTCCACCAGGGTTGATCCAAATGGCGCAAGCCACCCAATCAGAGGATGTTCTCATGGCAGAACGTGAAAACCGTCGCGGCCCACGCCGCGATCGTGACGAAGCACCGGAATTTGCCGACCGCCTGGTCGCCATCAACCGCGTGTCCAAAACCGTAAAAGGTGGTAAGCGCTTTGGCTTCGCTGCTTTGGTCGTTGTCGGTGACCAAAAGGGTCGCGTCGGCTTTGGCAAAGGTAAAGCGAAAGAGGTGCCTGAGGCGATCCGCAAGGCAACCGAGCAAGCCAAACGCCAGATGATCCGCGTTCAGCTGCGCGAAGGCCGCACGTTGCACCACGACATGGAAGGCCGTCACGGCGCCGGTAAGGTGGTTATGCGCACAGCACCAGAAGGTACCGGTATCATCGCCGGTGGTCCAATGCGTGCCGTGTTCGAGATGCTGGGTGTGAAGGACGTTGTGTCCAAATCCATCGGCTCGCAGAACCCGTACAACATGATCCGCGCCACCATGGACGGCCTGAAGAAAGAATCTTCACCGCGTTCCGTGGCACAGCGCCGCGGCAAGAAAGTTGCCGACATTCTGCCCAAGACCGACGCACCTGCGCCGGCAGCTGAGGAGGCCTAAATCATGGCGAAGACTATCGTTGTAAAACAGATCGGTTCTCCGATCCGTCGCCCTGCAAAGCAGCGCCAGACGCTGATCGGCCTGGGTCTGAACAAAATGCACAAAACCCGCGAGCTGGAAGACACCCCAGCCGTGCGCGGCATGATCAACAAGATCCCGCACATGGTCGAGATCGTAGAAGAAAAAGGCTAAGCCGCCTCTTTTTCAAACGCGATACGCAAGATCAATCGCCCCGCAGCTTCTGCGGGGCGTTTTGCGTCTGACCACCCGATGGAAGAGCGATCCGGCGAGCACTGCCGAAAGGGTAAACAGTTTGTTTACGCGCCGAGGCGGCCAGCTGCCTTATTCTTGCCCAATTCCGGCATCAAACCCGAACAGGCCTTGACCACCGGCTTTTTGCGGGCGCTGAAAAGAGCCCTGACTGGGGACTGATACCATTACCTTGACCTGCACTTTCTCCGACCACCTTAACCACGATGCGCGGGACACAGGCGTGCCCGCGCGGCTCTATGCGATGGACACCGCCAAGGGCATCGGCATTGCCTTTGTGGTTTTTGGTCATGCCTGGCGCGGGGCTTATGATGCAGGGCTGCTAACCGATTCCGATCTGTTTCGGTGGGTCGATGCGGTGATCTATGCCTGGCATATGCCGCTGTTCTTTTTTCTGTCGGGGATATTCTTTCTTGAGCTCCTTAAACGCCGGGCGCCTTTTGCTTTTCTCACGGATCGCGGGTTGCGCCTTCTGTGGCCGATGGCGATCTGGACCTGGATCTTTTTCGGGGCCAAGCTTTTGGCAGGCTCAGCGGCCAATCATCCGGTGGGGCTGGCCGATTTCCCTTTGATCCCGCTGCCACCCTATGAACATCTTTGGTTCCTCTGGACACTTTTCCTCGTTCAGGGGGCCGTTCTGGCCCTGTACCTTGCGCTCCGTGGGCGTTTGGACCAAAAGCGGCTGCGGCTGCTGGCCGGGATCGGTGCGATGGGACTGGCGCTGTTCATGCCGTTGATTTACCTGCCCTCCACGGTTTTTGGCCCTGCCGTTGCCCATTTCCCCTTTTTCCTTGCCGGTATTGCGATGGGGGGCCACGGCAATGCCCGACCCTCTAGCCTGATGGCGGCGGCCGCGGCCGTGATCTTTGCAGTGCTGCTTGCGCAAGTCGCGCTGAGCGGTGGCGCGTCGATCAGCTCGCTGGCGCTCACGGTCTTGCTTTATTCCGTATGTCTCTGGCTGGACCCCAACCGGCGCGTGCCTGGTCCCACGCTGCGCCTGTTGCGCACCCTGGGGAGGTATTCCATGGCGATTTTTCTGGCCCCTACGATCTTTTCCGCAGCGGTTCGGATCGGGCTGATTCAGGTTGGTTATACCGCGCTGGTCCCGCAGCTGCTGCTGGCAAGTCTGGCGGGGCTCCTTGGGCCGATCTTGCTGGTGCTTCTGGCGCGCCGCCTGCGCCTGCAGCGCCTGCTGGGGCTTTGAGCCGCGTCCGCGCCAATAGTTCCGCTTGATCCCGGCGCCATCGCCCTCTATACGCCCCCCGGTGGCCCGCATTCTGTGCGCCAGAAACGAATCGTAACGCCGTGTTTGACCGCTCCCGTCGCTGGGGGTCAGTTCCGGCAAAAGGAGAAGCGACATGAAACTGAACGAACTGTCCGACAACGAAGGCGCAACCAAGAAACGCAAGCGCGTTGGTCGTGGTCCTGGCTCCGGCACCGGTAAAATGGGTGGCCGTGGTATCAAAGGTCAGAAATCCCGCTCGGGTGTGGCGATCAATGGGTACGAAGGCGGCCAGATGCCCCTCTACCAACGCCTGCCAAAGCGTGGCTTTAACAAGCCGAACCGGAAATCTTTTGCCGTTGTGAACCTGGGCCTGATCCAGAAATTCATCGACGCCAAGAAGCTGGACGCGAAAAAGCCGATTGATGGCGCAGCACTGGTGGCTTCCGGCCTCGTGCGCCGCGAACTGGACGGCATCCGCGTTCTGGCGAAAGGTGAAATCACCTCCAAGGTCGACCTGCAGGTTAGCGGCGCCTCCAAAGGTGCGGTTGAAGCAGTTGAAAAAGCAGGCGGTTCCATCACAGTTGCAGCCAAAGCGGCAGCAGCGGCTGAGTAACGCAGCCTAAAGACTTGTGAGCGGGGCCTGTCCCGCTTACATAGTTTTCTAGTTTTCCTGAACGCCGCCCGCCGGAAAACGGCCCGGGCGGCGTTTTCATAACAATAAAAGAGACCCAACATGGTATCTGCCGTCGAAAATATGGCCGCCAACACCAGCTGGTCCGCATTGGGCAAGGCCACTGATCTGCGCAACCGGATCCTGTTTACCCTTGGTTTGCTGATCGTTTACCGCCTTGGCACGTTTATCCCGGTTCCCGGCATTGATGGTCAGGCCCTGCGCGACTTTATGGAAAGCGCGGGCCAAGGTATCGGCGGCATGGTTTCGATGTTCACCGGCGGCGCACTTGGCCGTATGGGGATCTTCGCTTTGGGCATCATGCCCTATATCTCGGCCTCGATCATCGTCCAGTTGATGACCTCTATGGTGCCCGCGCTTGAGCAACTCAAGAAAGAGGGCGAACAGGGCCGCAAGAAAATCAACCAATACACCCGTTACGGCACTGTGGCGCTGGCGACAGTGCAGTCTTATGGCCTCGCAGTCTCGCTGGAGGCAGGCGATATCGCTGCTGATCCGGGCATGTATTTCCGCATTGCCTGTATGATCACGCTGGTCGGCGGCACCATGTTCCTGATGTGGTTGGGTGAGCAGATCACTGCACGCGGCATTGGCAACGGGATCTCCCTGATCATCTTTGTGGGCATTATCGCCGAGGTTCCTGCAGCGATTGCACAGTTCTTTGCCTCCGGTCGTTCCGGCGCGATCAGCCCTGCCGTGATTGTCGGGGTGTTGGTGATGGTGATCGCAACCATTATGTTTGTGGTCTTTATGGAGCGTGCCCTGCGTAAGATCCATATCCAGTATCCGCGCCGGCAGGTTGGCATGAAAATGTATGACGGCGGCTCCTCGCATTTGCCGGTCAAGGTAAACCCAGCGGGCGTGATCCCGGCGATCTTTGCCTCGTCCCTCCTGCTGCTGCCCGTGACGATCAGCACGTTTTCTGGCAATAGCACTGGTCCGATCATGTCGGTTCTGCTGGCCAATTTTGGCCCCGGACAACCACTGTATCTGCTGTTCTTCATCGCGATGATCGTGTTCTTTGCGTATTTCTACACCTTCAACGTCAGCTTCAAACCTGATGATGTTGCGGACAACCTCAAGAACCAGAACGGATTTGTGCCGGGTATTCGTCCTGGCAAGAAGACGGCGGAATATCTTGAGTATGTCGTCAACCGCGTGTTGGTGCTGGGTGCGGGCTATCTCGCGGCGGTCTGTGTGATGCCAGAAATCCTGCGCGGCCAATTCGCGATCCCGTTCTATTTCGGCGGCACCTCGGTCTTGATCGTTGTGTCCGTCACCATGGATACCATTCAACAGGTCCAAAGCCATTTGCTGGCCCATCAATATGAAGGCCTGCTGGAGAAGTCGCAGTTGCGCGGCAAATCCGGTGGCAAAGGTAAAGGTCCACGCAAGAAACGGAGCCCAATTCGCCGATGAACATTATTCTTCTAGGGCCTCCAGGCGCAGGCAAAGGCACCCAGGCGCGTCGCTTGGTCGAGGGCCGCAATATGGTGCAACTTTCGACTGGTGATATGCTGCGTGAAGCAAAAGACAGCGGCACTGAAATGGGCAACATGGTTGCGGGCGTGATGGCCCGCGGCGAGCTGGTAACGGATGAGATCGTGATCGGCCTGATCCGCGAAAAGCTCACCGGTGACAACAAGGGTGGCTTCATCTTTGACGGCTTCCCCCGCACGCTCGAACAGGCCGATGCATTGGCCAAGCTGATGGCGGATGAAGGTCAGACACTTGATGCCGTGATCGAGATGCGTGTCGATGACGAAGCTTTGGTGGACCGTATCACAGCGCGCTCCACCTGTGGCGGATGCGGTGAGGTCTACAACGACAACACCAAACCGATCCCGGCGGACGGAAAATGCACCAACTGCGGTGCCAGCGATTTCAAACGCCGCGCCGATGACAATGAAGAAAGCCTCAAGACCCGGCTGATGGCCTATTACAAACAGACCTCGCCGCTGATCGGATATTACTACGCCAAGGACAATCTGAGCGTCGTGAATGGTCTTGGTGCCATTGATGAGGTCCAAGGCGAAATCGCGGCTGTTCTGGACGCCTGATCATCCGCCTTTCTGGCCCTAAATAATCCGGGGGTTTGGGGGCTGGCCCCCATTCCCGCCATTGCAGCGATCACCGTCTTGACCTGTCTGCAAAAACCCCATAGTCAGCGCTATCTCGAAAGAGAATCAAATTGCGGGGCGGGTAGCGCCCAAACCGCAAGATCACCTGATCAGCTGTAGCCCGATGGCACCACGCCTCGGGCTTCACGTTGTGAAAAAAGGGTCTGGCATGACGGACCCGCAACGAAAAGGAAGAGAACACGTGGCACGTATTGCCGGCGTAAACATCCCGACTGCAAAGCGGGTTCCAATCGCCCTCACATATATCACAGGTATCGGTAACACCTCCGCAAAAGCGATTTGCGAAGCTGTCGGTATCGACGAAACCCGTCGCATCAACGAATTGTCTGACGCCGAAGTGCTGAAGATCCGTGAGCACATCGACGAAAACTACACCGTCGAAGGTGACCTGCGTCGCGATACGCAGATGAACATCAAGCGTCTGATGGACCTTGGTTGCTACCGTGGCCTGCGCCACCGTCGTAACCTGCCGGTTCGCGGTCAGCGTACTCACACCAATGCTCGCACCCGCAAAGGCCCCGCAAAGGCCATTGCCGGTAAGAAGAAATAAGGGAGGATCTGACAGATGGCACGCGACGCAAAACGCACCAAGCGTAAGGTCTCCAAGAACATCGCCGCAGGTGTGGCGCATGTGAACAGCTCCTTCAACAACACCAAGATCCTGATCTCGGATGTTCAAGGTAACGCAATCAGCTGGTCCTCTGCCGGCACCATGGGCTTCAAAGGGTCGCGTAAATCGACACCTTATGCCGCTCAGATGGCTGCTGAGGATGCTGGCCGCAAGGCACAGGAACACGGCGTGAAAACGCTGGAAGTCGAAGTGCAGGGTCCGGGCTCTGGTCGTGAAAGCGCATTGCGCGCTCTGGCGGCTGCAGGCTTTAACATCACGTCGATCCGTGACGTGACACCCATGGCCCACAACGGCTGCCGTCCACCTAAGCGCCGCCGCGTTTAAGAGGGCACGATATTGTCTGGGGCTGCGCACGTCACGCGGCCCCAAAAGCATTTTTGAAACCTCGAGCGTTTGCGCCTTTTGGACATGAGGCACAAACAAGGATGGAGGGACACATGATCCACAAAAATTGGGCTGAATTGATCAAACCACAACAGCTGGACGTCAAGCCGGGCAATGACCCTGCGCGTCAGGCGACCGTGATGGCAGAACCGCTTGAGCGCGGTTTTGGTCTGACAATGGGCAACGCCCTGCGCCGGGTGCTGATGAGCAGCCTTCAGGGTGCCGCGATCACATCCGTACAGATCGACAACGTGCTGCATGAGTTCTCTTCGGTGGCCGGTGTGCGTGAAGACGTGACCGACATCATTTTGAACCTCAAAGGTGTTTCCTTGCGTATGGAAGTCGAAGGGCCAAAGCGCCTGTCGATTTCTGCCAAGGGTCCGGGTGTTGTCACAGCCGGTGACATCAGCGAATCCGCTGGTATCGAAATTCTGAACCGTGACCATGTGATCTGCCACCTCGATGATGGTGCCGACGTTTACATGGAGCTGATCGTCAACACCGGCAAAGGCTATGTCTCTGCCGAAAAGAACAAGCCGGAAGATGCGCCAATTGGCCTGATCCCGATTGATGCGATCTATTCTCCGGTCAAGAAAGTGTCTTATGATGTGCAGCCGACCCGTGAAGGTCAGGTGCTGGATTATGACAAGCTGACCATGAAAGTGGAAACAGACGGGTCCATCACACCGGATGACGCCGTGGCCTTTGCCGCGCGTATTCTGCAGGACCAGCTGGGCATTTTCGTGAACTTTGATGAACCGGAATCCGCGTCCCGCCAGGACGACGATGACGGTCTGGAATTCAACCCGCTGCTGCTGAAAAAAGTAGACGAGCTGGAGCTTTCCGTGCGTTCGGCAAACTGCCTCAAGAACGACAACATCGTTTACATCGGCGATCTGATCCAGAAAACCGAAGCCGAAATGCTGCGCACACCGAACTTCGGCCGCAAATCCTTGAACGAGATCAAGGAAGTGCTGTCGGGTATGGGGCTGCACCTCGGCATGGACGTCGAAGACTGGCCGCCTGACAACATCGAAGACCTCGCCAAGAAGTTCGAGGATTCGTTCTAAGAAACGTGAGGTGGGGTGAACCCCACCTTACATCCACCACGATCGGGCATCTTGCCCCAAGGAGAGCGGTTGACACGCATCAGCCGCCGGACAAAGCAAAACGGCCCGTAGAGGGCACCAAATTGGAGACTAGAAAATGCGTCACGCACGTGGATATCGCCGCCTGAACCGTACACATGAGCACCGCAAGGCGCTCTGGGCAAACATGGCCGGCTCGCTCATCGAACATGAGCAAATCAAAACAACTTTGCCAAAAGCAAAAGAACTGCGCCCGATCATCGAGAAGCTGATCACGCTGGCGAAACGCGGCGATCTGCACGCCCGCCGTCAGGCCGCGTCCAAGCTCAAGCAGGACCAGTATGTCGCGAAATTGTTCGACATCCTTGGTCCGCGCTACAAAGACCGCCAGGGTGGTTATGTGCGCGTTCTCAAAGCGGGCTTCCGCTATGGCGACATGGCGCCCATGGCGATCATCGAATTTGTTGATCGTGACCGCGACGCAAAAGGCGCAGGCGATAAAGCCCGCCTGGCAGCGGAAGAAGCCGCAGAATAAGTTAAGGCCGCAGATCGCGACCCGGAAAGCCCCGCCATTGGCGGGGTTTTTTGTTTTGGCCGGGGCGCATTGAGTATTTGGAGCCAAAAAGGTCAGGGGAGTTGCGCATTTCATCACGGCTGCGCATATCTGGGATATGAAGATATTTGTTTTAATTCTCGCGCTGATGGCTGGCCCCCTGACCGCGCAGCAGCAGGTGCCGCAGAGCGCGGCGCAGATGCAGCTGAGCTTTGTGCCTTTGGTCAAAGAGGCAACGCCCGCCGTTGTGAACATCTACGCCAAGATCATTACCCAGGCACAGCGCACCCCGTTGCAGCGCGATCCGTTTTTCGAGCGGTTCTTTCGTGATCCCTATTCCGAGAAGCCGCGTGTGCAAAACTCGCTTGGCTCCGGTGTGATCCTGTCTGCGGATGGGATTGTTGTGTCCAATTATCACGTCGTTGGCATGGCGACCGAGATCCGTGTGGTTTTGAATGACCGGCGTGAATACAACGCGCGGGTCTTGTTGGGGGATCGGGATGCGGATCTGGCCATCCTCAAGATTGATGCCGAAGAGGATTTGCCGTTCCTGACCCTTCGCGGCAGCGAAACGGTTGAGGTCGGCGAACTGGCCTTGGCCATCGGCAACCCCTTTGGGGTAGGCCAGACCGTCAGCAGCGGGATTGTCTCCGGTTTGGCCCGCAGCGGCGCGGGAGGTGGCAATTCGGGTCTTGGTTATTTCATCCAGACCGACGCGCCGATCAATCCGGGGAATTCGGGCGGCGCGTTGATTGACATGGCTGGGCGGTTGATTGGCATCAACACTTCTATTCTCACGCGATCCGGCGGCAGCAACGGGATCGGGTTTGCCATTCCGGCAGATCTGGTTGCGGCCTTTGTTGAACGCGCGCGGGATGGTGCCACGGAATTTGACCGCCCCTGGGCGGGGATCAGCGGGCAGCCTGTCGATAGCGATATGGCGGCGACACTGGGGCTGGACCGGTCGGGGGGTATCATCGTGTCGGGTCTGCATGCGGCCAGCCCCTTCCTTGCGGCGGGCTTGGAGGTTGGTGATGTGATTTTGGAAGTTGGCGGCGCTGCGGTGAACACCCCGGCTGAGATGGTCTACCGGATGAGCGTTGCGGGCCTCGGCCGCGAAACCCCGGTGCTATATCTGCGCGGCGGCAAGCGATTTGAGGTCCAGGTTGCGTTGATCGCCGCCCCCGACGAGCCGCCACGCGATCAGATCGTGATGACCGAGCGAAGCCTGCTGCCCGGTCTGGTGCTGGCGCGGATCAATCCGGCGGTGATCTCCGAAATGAACTTGCCACTTGAAGCAACCGGTGTGGTGGTGGTTGAGGCGGGCCGCTTTGCCCAGCGGGTCGGGCTGCGGCGCGGGGACGTGATCGTGAACATCAACGAGACCGAGATTTCCAGCCCCGAAGACGCTGCTGAATTGCTGAGCGGCAAAGTGCGCTGGATCGAGATGACCTTGCAGCGCGGCGACCGGCGTACGCTCTTGCGGTTCCGAGTGTAAGTGATGGCTGATCTGTTTGATGATGGCACGGCCGCGGCACCGGATAATGCGCATCGCCCCTTGGCGGATCGGTTGCGCCCACGGGCCTTGTCCGAGGTGATCGGCCAGCAAAAGGTACTGGGGCCGGACGCGCCGCTCACGGTGATGCTGGCCTCTGGCGCATTGTCCTCGCTGGTGTTCTGGGGGCCGCCCGGTGTCGGCAAGACCACGATTGCCAGGCTGCTTGCAGATGAAACAGATCTACATTTTGTGCAGATCAGCGCAATTTTCAGCGGTGTTCCTGAGCTGCGCAAGGTATTTGAGGCGGCCAAAATCCGGCGGCAAAACGGGCAGGGGACCTTGCTGTTTGTCGATGAGATCCACCGGTTTAACAAGGCGCAGCAGGACGGGTTTTTGCCGCATATGGAGGATGGCACGATCTTGTTGGTTGGTGCCACGACTGAGAATCCCAGTTTTGAGTTGAACGCCGCTGTGCTGAGCCGGGCGCAGGTGCTCGTGCTTGAGCGCTTGCCCCTGGCCGATCTGGAGTTGCTGGCGCAACGGGCGGAAAAGGAGCTGGACAAGGTTTTGCCGCTGGACGGGCCTGCGCGTGAGGCCTTACTTGAAATGGCCGATGGCGACGGGCGTGCCTTGCTGAACCTGATTGAACAAGTCTCCGCGTGGAAGGTGGAGGGCAAGCTTGATCCGGCCGCATTGTCCCAGCGGTTGATGCGGCGGGCGGCGCAATACGACAAGAGTGGTGATGCCCATTACAATCTGATCAGTGCGCTGCATAAATCGGTGCGCGGCTCGGACCCGGACGCGGCGCTTTATTGGTTCGCTCGGATGCTGGAAGGCGGCGAAGACCCGCGTTTTCTTGCGCGGCGCATCACCCGCATGGCAGTAGAGGATATCGGGTTGGCCGACCCACAGGCTCAGGCGGTGTGTCTGCAATCGTGGCAGACCTATGAGCGGCTTGGCAGCCCCGAGGGAGAATTGGCCTTGGCGCAGGCCGTGGCCTATCTGGCCCTGGCACCAAAATCCAACGCGACTTATGTGGCCTACAAGGGGGCGCGCCGCGCCGCCAAGGAGACCGGATCAGAGCCACCGCCGAAACATATCCTCAATGCACCTTCCAAATTGATGAAGGAGCAGGGCTATGGCGATGGCTATGCCTATGACCATGATGCCGAAGACGGTTTTTCCGGACAGAACTATTTTCCTGAAACGATGAAGCGGCCGGTGCTCTATGTTCCGGTAGAGCGCGGGTTTGAACGCGAGTTGAAAAAGCGGCTGGATTATTTTGCGAAACTGCGTCTCAAACGGGGCGATCCGGAATAACGGCGCGTCGCGGCCTGCAAAACTTGACAATCCGCGCCCAAAGCGTGACAGACCCCAGATGTTTTCAACCCTGTCCCTCGTTGCCCTTGGCGGTGCTGTTGGTGCCGCGCTTCGGTATCTGTCCGGTGTGGCCATGATGCGCCTGACCGGCCCGCAAGAGTTTCCGCTGGCGATCCTGACGGTGAATGTCCTTGGGTCGTTCTTGATGGGGGTTTTTGTGGTGGTGGCTGCGCATCGCGGTTTGACCCATCTGAGCCCTTTGGTGATGACCGGGCTTTTGGGCGGGTTCACCACGTTTTCGGCGTTTTCGCTTGAGACTGTGACGTTGATGGAACGGGGACAGATTGGTGCGGCGGGGCTTTATGTGGCGTTGTCAGTGGGCCTGTCTGTTGCGGGTTTGATGTTGGGCCTTTGGATGGCCAGAGGAGTTTTGGTATGAGCCGTGTTCAGACCCTGATTGTAGAAGAAGGCGATGGCGACCAACGCCTGGATCGTTGGTTCAAGCGCATGTTTCCGCTGATCTCGCAGGGGCGTATCGAAAAGATGTGCCGCAAAGGGGAGATTCGCGTGAATGGCGGGCGGGTCAAGGGATCTACACGGCTTGAGGCCGGGCAGGAGGTGCGCATTCCGCCGCTTCCAGACAGTGAGGCTCCGCCACCGCCCAAGCGCACGCGCGTCAGTGATGCTGATGCGAAATTTATCCGCTCCTGCGTGATTTATCGCGACGATCACGTGATCGCGTTGAACAAACCGCCGGGACTGCCGGTGCAAGGCGGATCGGGGCAATCGGATCGGCATGTGGATGCACTGGCCGAGGCATTGATGTTTGAGTTGGACGAAAAGCCGCGGCTTGTTCACCGGCTTGATAAGGACACATCGGGTGTCTTGATCATGGCGCGGACCCGCAGTGTGGCGGCGGCACTGACCGCATCCTTCCGGCACCGCGAGACCCGGAAAATCTACTGGGCCGCCGTTGCCGGCGTGCCGCATCCCAAGAACGGGCAAATCAAGTTTGGTTTGATGAAAGCGGGCGGGCATGGCGCGCGCGGTGAGGGCGAAAAGATGGTTGCGGTGCATCCGCGCGATGTTGATTCTACCGAAGGGGCCAAACGGGCCACAACCGATTACGCGGTTCTGGCGCAGGCTGGCACGCGGACCTGTTGGGCAGCCCTCATTCCGGTCACGGGGAGGACGCACCAATTGCGGGCGCATATGGCCGAGATCGGTCATCCGATTGTTGGCGATGGCAAATACGGTGGATCAGGGCAGGACAATATGGGTGACGGTTGGGGGGCGCAGTTGGGCGGCGACATCTCCAAAAAACTGCATTTGCATGCGCGGTCTTTGACCATTGAACATCCGGTGACCAAGGCCAGTCTCAACCTTGTTGCGCCGCTGCCAGACCATATGCAACGGACTTGGGAGACCTTCCAGTGGTCGCCAAGTGACGTTCCCGCCGATCCGTTTGAGGAAGACTGGGGATGAGTGACAGATTGAAACTGGTTCTCTTTGATGTCGATGGCACCCTCGTCGACAGTCAGGGCGACATAGTCGCGGCGATGACCCGCGCCTTTGCAGCGGTGGATGCGCCGCTGCCGGAACGGGCGAAGTTGCTGAGCATTGTCGGGTTGTCGCTGGATGTCGCAATGCCAACGCTGGCCCCTGACCAGACTGAGGCGGCGCACCAGAAAATGATTGAAAGCTACAAGGCCGCTTATATGGAGCTGCGGGCGCAATTTGGTGTGGCGCAATCCTCGCCGCTGTATCCGGGTGCGATGGATGCTTTGCGCAGCTTGCAGGCTATACCGGAGGTCTTGCTTGGGATTGCCACCGGCAAATCCCGCCGCGGGTTGGACAAGTTGATTGAGGGGCATGCTCTTGAGGGGCTCTTCGTAACGCAGCAGGTTGCGGATTTTCACCCGTCCAAACCGCATCCTTCAATGATCTTGCAGGCCATGCAGGACGCGGGTGTTGAACCTGCGGATACGGTGATGATCGGCGACACCAGCTTTGACATGGAAATGGCGCGCGCCGCAGGGGTGCGGGGCATTGGCGTCAATTGGGGGTATCACCCGGCAGAACGGCTTGGCGATGCCCATGTATTGATCGATGATTATGCCGAATTGGCATCAACGCTTGATCGCATCTGGGGTGTCTGAAGATGGGCGATTGGAAAGCCAAGCGATTTTGGAAAGAGGCGCAGGTTGCAGACCATGAGGATGGCTTTGCGGTGCTGCTGGATGGACGGTCCATCAAGACGCCTGCCAAGCGTAACCTGATCCTGCCCACCCGCGCCATGGCGCAGGCGGTTGCGGTCGAATGGGACGCGCAGGAGGGCGAGATCAAACCCGAGACAATGCCAGTGACCAAGACTGCAAATGCCGCATTGGACAAGGTTGCCATTCAGCATGGCGAGGTAGCGGATATGCTGGCCGCCTATGGCGACAGTGATCTGCTTTGCTATCGCGCTGATACACCAGAAGAGCTGGTCGCGCGGCAAGCGGCGCAGTGGGATCCGATTCTGGACTGGGCTGCCGAAAATTTGGGCGCCCGTCTCGAGACGCGTACCGGGGTCATTCACAAGCCCCAGGACCAACAGGCGCTGGAGGCTCTCAGCGCCAGAACCCATGCGCTTGACGCATTTCAGTTGGCGGCGTTTCACGATCTGGTGAGCCTGTCCGGATCTCTTGTTCTGGGCTTTGCCGCGATCGAGAAACTGCATGATATCGAGGTTTTGTGGGAGATATCGCGGCTCGATGAGATCTGGCAGATTGAACACTGGGGCGTCGACGACGAAGCTGAGGCGCTAACATCGTTGAAAAAGTCCAGTTTTCTGCATGCAGAGCGTATGTTCACCCTTTGTTGCGATGTCTAACTGGGGTTGACTTTGAGAAGCAGGGTTCACCCATAGATTCGCACCGGTTTGCGCCTGCTTTTTGCGCAACCTACCCTTGACCTTACGGCCTGATTTCGAGCAGACTGCGATGCACTGAGCAGGCTCGCCCTGCGACGTATCGCCTCCGGCCCGATCAACGGGTCGGTATAACCGCCCAAAACGTGGCGGACTATCAGGAAGAGGTTAACATGAAAAAATCTGTAATTTTCGGCGCACTGACCGTTGCGGGTCTTGCTGCCGGCGCGGCAGCGGCCGGTACACTGGACGATGTGAAAGCACGCGGTAAGCTGAACTGCGGTGTGACCACGGGTCTGGTGGGCTTTGCTGCCCCCGACGCGAACGGCGAATGGAAAGGCTTTGACGTTGCGGTATGCCGCGCGGTTGCAGCCGCCGTTCTGGGTGACGCATCCGCTGTAGAATTCGTACCGACAACCGGTAAAACACGCTTTACCGCGCTGGCGTCCGGCGAAATCGACATGCTGGCACGTAACACCACATGGACATTCTCCCGCGACGTCGATCTGAAGTTCGATTTCGTTGGCGTGAACTACTATGACGGTCAGGGCTTTATGGTTCCCAAAGACCTCGGTGTTTCCTCCGCGAAAGATCTTGATGGCGCAACAGTCTGCATTCAGACCGGTACAACAACCGAACTGAACCTGGCCGACTTCTTCCGTGCCAACAACATCAACTATGAGCCGGTGCCAATCGAAACAAACGCCGAAGCGCAGCAGCAGTACCTTGCTGGCGCGTGCGACGTTTTCACAACGGACGCATCCGGCCTGGCCGCGACACGTGCGACATTCGAAGATCCTGCCGGTCACACACTGCTGCCAGAGATCATCTCCAAAGAGCCACTCGGCCCGCTTGTTCGCCACGGCGACAACGAATGGGGTGACGTGGTCCGTTGGACACTGAACGCACTGATCACAGCTGAAGAGCTGGGCGTGTCTTCCGCCAACGTTGGCGAAATGGCATCCAACACCAACAACCCTGAGATCGCCCGCCTGCTGGGCACTGAAGGTACACTTGGTGAAATGCTCGGCCTGGACGCCGATTGGGCCAAGCGCGCAATCGAAACACAGGGCAACTACGGTGAAATCTTTGCCAAGAACATTGGCGAAGACACACCAATCGGTCTGGCCCGTGGCCTGAACGCTCAGTGGACAGACGGCGGTCTGCTGTACTCGCCTCCTTTCCGCTAAAAACCATACCAAAGGGCGCAGGAAAATCCTGCGCCCTTTGTGTATCACGACCGCGCTGCACATTTCATAGCAGCGACCAATAATGACCCGGAACCACGTCACGCTCAAAGTGGCAAATAACAAGGTCCGGGACACGGGGAACAGCTTCATGACAACATTTACCGACCCTCCTACGGAGTCGTTCCGGCTATCTATGCTGCTGAACGATACCCGCTATCGGTCCGGAACGATGCAAGCCATTGCCGCGATCCTGCTGGCACTTGCCTTGTTCTACCTTTACTCAAATCTCTCGGCCAACCTGAAGGCGGCGGGGCTTAATATCTCCTTTGACTTCCTGGGAAGCCCGGCGGGCTATGATATTAACCAGACGCTGATCGACTATAACAGTCAATCCAGCAATCTTCAGGCCGCCATAGTTGGCATTCTGAATACACTGCTGGTTGCCTCTCTGGCCTGTATCACCGCGACTGTCTTTGGTGTTCTGGCTGGCGTTCTGCGCCTGTCGAATAACTGGCTGGTGCGCAAACTCATGGCGTTCTATGTCGAGATCTTCCGCAATATTCCGGTGCTGATCTGGGTCATCATTATCTTTACGATCATGACGGCCGTTTTGCCCGGGCCGCGGGAATTCCGCGGTGACAACGCGACATCTTCGATGTTCCTCGACCTCTTTGCCTTTACCAACCGGGGTGTTTACACGCCCGGTCCGCAATTCACCAACGGGTTTGGTGGTGCAATTGATTGGCTTTTGGTGATCGCGGTTCTTTTGGCCTCGCTCTTTGCCACCCGCGCTGTCACGGCCAGTGCCAATCAAAAGCAAGCCGACACAGGCGTGCGGCCCAAAACGCTTTGGGTTAACCTGGCGATCTGGTTTCTGCCGGTGATTGCATTGTTGACGATCCTGGGGCTGACCTGGGATGTGCCAGAGCTGAAGGGCTTTAACTTCAGCGGCGGTCTCAAAATTGGTGGTCCGCTGATCGCGTTGTGGTTCGCCCTGTCGATCTATACGGGTGCCTTTATCGCAGAAAACGTGCGTGCGGGTATTCAGGCGGTGTCCAAAGGCCAGACCGAAGCGGCAGGCGCCCTTGGTTTGCGGCCCAATCGGGTGATGAGCCTCGTTGTCTTGCCTCAAGCCCTGCGGGTGATCATCCCGCCGCTGATTTCGCAGTATCTGAACATCACCAAGAACTCGTCACTGGCGATCGCTGTTGGCTATGCCGACATCACGGCGACGCTGGGCGGTATCACATTGAACCAGACGGGGCGCGCCATTGAATGCATCCTGCTGCTGATGTTGTTCTATCTTGTGATCTCATTGGTGATCTCTGCTGTGATGAACGTCTACAACAACGCCATGAAACTGAAGGAGCGCTGAGATGTCAGATACACATGCACAGTCCGTCGCCTTCGTGCGCGATACGGCAATCCCGCCATCTCCGGCCCCGTCCAATGCGGCAGGCCCGATCAAATGGATGCGCGACAACTTGTTTGCCACCTGGGCCAATGCCCTTCTGACAGTTGCCTCGCTCTATGTGATCTTTCTGGTCCTGTCGGCAACGCTGCCTTGGATCTTTGGCGGGCTTTGGACAACCTCGTCCCTGGCTGAATGCCGTGAGGTGCTTCAGGGCAGATCCGCGGCCTGTTTCTCGGTTCTGACGGACCGTTGGAACCAGCTGCTGTTCGGGTTCAAATATCCGGTTGATCTGTACTGGCGTCCAACAGTGGCCTTTGTGCTGCTGTTTGTAGCGGGTGCACCGGTGTTGTTCTTTGATCTGCCGCGCAAGCTGCTGATCGTGACGGCGCTGTACCCTTTCATCGCTTACTATCTGATCTGGGGCGGCACGATCTGGACGCCTTTGTTTGCGCTGGCCGGTTTTGGTGTTGGCTACTACGTCTACAGCATGCTGGTGCACCGCAGTTTTGCGATCGGGTTTTTTGGCGGCATTGCTGCTGCGATCGTCGCCTGGATAGTGGGCAGCTTTCTTGCGGGTGCTTTGGCCTCTGAGACACCGTTCTTGGAAGCCGTGCCAAGTCGTGACATGGGGGGCTTTATGCTCAACATGATGCTTGGTGTGACCTGTGTGTCGCTGTCCTTGCCTATCGGCATTGCGCTGGCACTGGGCCGTCAATCCTCCATGCCGCTGATCAAAGTGGTCTGTGTGGTCTTCATTGAATTTATTCGTGGTGTGCCACTGATCACCTTGCTTTTTGTTGCAAACGTTATGCTGGCGTACTTCTTCCCACCCGGTTCCGGTGTGGATCTGTTCCTGCGTGTGGTGATCATGATCACCATGTTCTCTTCGGCCTATATCGCCGAAGTGATCCGGGGTGGCCTCGCTGCCCTGCCAAAAGGTCAGTATGAAGCAGCCGACAGTCTGGGCCTTGATTACCCGCAGGCAATGCGGCTGATCATTCTGCCACAGGCGCTCAAGATTTCCATTCCGGGCATCGTGAACATTGCGGTGGGCCTGTTCAAGGACACCACACTGGTTTCGGTGATTTCCATGTTCGACCTCGTCGGCATGATCCGGGGGCCGATCCTTGCGTCCACAGACTGGAACGGGGTGTACTGGGAGCTTTTGGGCTTTGCCGCGCTTCTGTTCTTCGTCGTTTGCTACGGCATTTCACAATATTCGCAGTGGCTGGAACGCCGTCTTGCGACAGATCATCGTTAAAGGGAGGGTTTAGGCATGGCCGAAACCGCACAGATGAAAGTTTCCGACGAAGTCGCGATTTCCATCCAACAAATGAACAAATGGTACGGCAGCTTCCATGTGCTGCGTGACATTGACCTGACCGTTTATCAGGGCGAACGCATCGTGATTTGCGGGCCTTCCGGGTCCGGCAAATCAACGCTGATCCGCTGCATCAACGCATTGGAAGAGCACCAGAAAGGGTCGATCACCGTGGATGGCACGTTGCTGTCTTCGGACCTCAAGAACATCGACAAGATCCGGTCAGAGGTCGGCATGTGCTTTCAGCACTTCAACCTCTTCCCGCATCTGAGCATTCTGGAAAACCTGACTTTGGCTCCGATCTGGGTGCGCAAAACGCCCAAGAAAGAAGCCGAAGAAGTGGCGATGCATTATCTCGAAAAGGTAAAGATCCCGGATCAGGCGAACAAGTACCCCGGTCAGTTGTCCGGCGGTCAGCAGCAGCGTGTGGCGATTGCCCGTTCGCTCTGCATGAAGCCGCGGATCATGTTGTTTGATGAACCGACATCGGCGCTTGACCCCGAGATGATCAAAGAGGTTCTCGACACAATGATCGAGCTTGCCGAAGAAGGCATGACAATGCTTTGCGTGACGCACGAGATGGGTTTTGCCCGTCAGGTGGCGAACCGCGTGATCTTTATGGATGAAGGTCAGATCGTCGAACAGAACGAGCCGGAAGAGTTCTTTAACAACCCGCAGTCCCCACGGACACAGTTGTTCCTGAGCCAGATTCTGGGTCACTAAAAACGGGGCGGGTTGAACCCCGCCCTCCAGATCAAAGCGCGCGCGGCACCACAAAGTGTCGCGCGTTTGCTTGTCCCCAGTCGGCATCTGCCCAAAGGTCGATGTCAAAGTCAGCCACCAGCGTTGCCCCCGTTGGATAGCGCTGAAAATCGGGATCATCTGGCATCTGCGTCACCAACTCCGCTGCGGCGATGGAAATGCCAGGGTTGTGGCCGATCACCAGAACGCAGTCACCTTCAGCCTTGCGCAGTTCTTTGAGAATCTCATGGTGGGTCGCCAGATAAAGAGTGCGGGCAATCGTGACCTCAATCTCGGTTGGCAGATCGAGGCGCACCAAGGTTTCACGCGTGCGGATCGCGGAGGAACACAAGACTTGATCGGGGATCAGCCCCTCATGGCGCAGCCAATCGCCCAGTGACGCGGCACCCTTGCGGCCGCGCGGGTTCAAAGGGCGGTCATGATCGCTGCTGGCGCCGCCGGACCAATCGGATTTGGCATGCCGCATCAATATCAGGCGTTTCATCTCAGTCCCCTTTGAATTGTTGCATGTGATAGGCCGATTGCGCGGGCAGGCGGCCAAAGCGCTGCGATACCGGACAGCTCCGCCGTACGCGGCAGCCATTCTGCAGGCTGTCTGCGCCCTCTGGCGTGCCCAGATAGGCCCGGCAACGTGCCGTGTCGTATCCCGATGGCACCAACGCCCCGATAGGGCAGGCGGTGCGGCAGGGCTGGTCTGTGCAGCTTTCACAAGGGCCTGCAGGGGGCGGCGGCAGGTCGATGTTCTCGGTCAGTGCCAACGCCCCGCGAAAGGACACAAACAACCCGGCCTGGTTGTGGACCAGAAACTGGATGGGAGAGCTGTGAATGCGCCCCGTGCGTAGCGCCCAGCTATAGAATGGCAGGAAGGGTGCGCCGCCAAAGGGAAACAGCGGTGCCGCGCCCAGTTCTGTGGCCCAGTTGCCAATCACCCGTTCCGACCAACGGTCCACCGGATCGGGATTGCCATCTTGCCATTCGGGGCTTTGGGTTATTGCCGGCCAAAACGCCGGTTCGTCTGGCCCCAGCAGAAGCAGTGTCGCGCATCCCTCGGGGGCGCCATCATGAGGGGTAGGGTGAAAACCGCCAAGAATGGTCAAATGCCGCGCGGTCGCGGCTTGCTGCAGCCGCGCCAGTGTCATCCCTTGCGGATGATGCTGCCTGCACCATGTTCGGTGAACAGCTCAAGCAGGCAGGCGTTCGGTGCACGTCCATCAATGATCACCGCCGCCCGGACACCCCCGTCAATCGCGGCCAGCGCGGTCTCTGTCTTGGGGATCATACCGCCCGCGATGGTGCCATCCGCGACCATGTCGCGGATCTGATCTGACGTCAGTTCGGTCAGCACCTCGCCGGCGCTGTTTTTGACGCCAGCAACATCTGTCAACAGCAACAGGCGATCCGCCTTGAGCGCCGCGGCAATTGCCCCCGCTGCCGTGTCACCGTTGATATTAAATGTCTCGCCATTGGCGCCCATGCCAAGCGGGGCAATCACCGGAATAATGCCCTTGTCCGCCAGATCACGCAGGATGCGCGGATCGACCTTGCTCGGCTTGCCAACAAGGCCCAACGCAGGGTTCTCGGGCTCGCACATGATCAGCCCGCTGTCCTTGCCGGACAGGCCCACCGCACGGCCACCCTGTTCGGTGATCGCCTGAACAATACGCGCATTGACCAGACCGGAGAGGACCATTTCCACCACTTCCATGGTGGCGGCATCGGTCACACGTTTGCCATCCACAAATTCCGACTGAATATCGAGCCGTTTGAGCATGGCGTTGATCATTGGCCCGCCGCCATGCACCACAACAGGGTTCACGCCAATCTGCCGCATCAGGGTCACGTCACGGGCAAATTCCTGCATTGCCTCATCACTGCCCATGGCATGCCCGCCAAGTTTGATCACCACAGTGGCGTCGGCATAGCGTTGCAGATAGGGGAGCGCCTGACTGAGCGTCTGGGCGGTGGCAATCCAATCGCGGTTCATGTCTTGTTTTCTCATCTTCGGGCCTTTGGTCCAGGCAGCATAGGTGCCTGTTTCAGATCATTCCAGCGTGGCGATGATGGCACGCAATGTGGGAATGCCCCAGCCTTTTTCGGAAGAAGTGACAACAATTTCAGGATAGGCGGCAGGGTGTTTGGTCAAGGCGCCGCGCACCTGTTCCAAAATTTTCTCGCGTTCCTTTTCCTTGACCTTGTCAGCCTTGGTCAACACCACCTGAAACGTCACGGCAGAGCTGTCGAGCAGGCTCATAATCTCGTCGTCGACCTTTTTCACGCCGTGTCGGGAGTCAATCAGTACAAAGGCCCGGCGCAGGGTCTGACGGCCCGACAGATATTGCTTGAGCAGACGTTGCCACTTTTCGACCACGGGCAGGGGCGCATTGGCATAACCATAGCCCGGCAAATCCACGAGGTAATGGCTTTCCCCGGCGGTGAAAAAGTTGATCTCTTGTGTGCGCCCCGGCGTGTTCGACGCCCGCGCGAGGGCTTTGGTGCCAGTCAATGCGTTGATTAGGCTTGATTTCCCAACGTTGGAGCGCCCGGCAAAGCAAACCTCCATCCGGTCGGGATCCGGCAAGCCGGACATCGCCACGACACCTTTTACAAATTCGGTTTCGCCCGCAAACAAGAGCCGGCCATGTTCGGCTGTCTGTGCATCCGGTTCTTCGGCCAAAGTGAAGGTCATCTGCATGTCAGAGCACCACCAATGTATCGCCAAGCGCCACGCGTCCGGCCTGTGTTACCTCGGCATAGATGCCAAAATCCTGATGGTCCCAATTGCTGTTCAGCAGGGCCAATGTGTCCACGTCGCGCACGCCGGTCTCAGGGTTCGCTGTGGTGGCAAGGCACCGCAGGATCGGTTCGCGGACGGTCAGCCGCGCCTCGCCCAGGGCAAGTTCCTTACCGATCCAGTTCAGTTCTTCCCAAGCCTCGGCGCCCTTGAACCAGATGTTGCCGCGCCAGCGCAGCGGCGACAGGTCTTGTCCTGCCTTTTCGGAAACGGCGGCATGGGAGGCCGTGTTGCATAGGCTGATCGAAGCAAAATCGGTGTCGGTAAATCCGCGGTTGTCCAGACGCAAAATGCGGTCTGGCAGGGCGCGGTTCTGCGGCACCAATGGCGCGACCCAATCCATAAACCGGTCGCCTTCGCTGTCCGGTGCGAAGGTCAGATCTGGCCGCTCTGGATGGGTCAGGGTCAACTGTCCCGTGCTTTCGTTCAGCACGGCATTGATCGCCATCAGTTTGGGCGCTTTGGAGCCGCGGCTGAAGTTGGCGCAGGGCGCCCATTCTGTGCCATCCGCCTTGGACGCGTCATGCGCAACCGCCCAGGTGCGGTCAAACGGCATGGATAGGCCTGCGCTTAACGTCACCGCGTCAAGGGCTTCGCGCCCATGACTTTTGAGCGGGTGACGATAAAGCGCGGAAACCTGCATTACTTGTCCGCATCCGCCTTTGGTTTCCGCTTGAAGCTGCCAGTGATGTTGCCCAACAGATCAGGCTTATAGCCCTGGCTGCGCATGATCAGATACTGCTGCGTAAAGGTGATGGTGTTGTTGGCAATCCAGTAGACCACCAGACCGCTGGCAAAGCTGCCGAGCATGAACATGAACACCCAAGGCATCCAGGCAAAGATCATCTGCTGTGTCGGGTCTGTGGGCGCCGGGTTCAGCTTTTGCTGAAGCCACATGGAAATGCCCAGCAGCAGCGGCAGGATACCGATAAAGACCAGCGCCATGATGCTGCCAGCCTCTGGACCACCCCAGGGCAAGAGGCCGAAGAGGTTGAACAATGAGGTTGGATCAGGCGCGGAGAGATCCTGGAATGGGCCAAAGAACGGTGCATGGCGCAGTTCGATGGTCACAAAGATCACCTTGTAGAGCGAGAAGAAGATCGGGATCTGCAAGAGGATCGGCAAACAGCCCGCTGCGGGGTTCACTTTTTCCTTCTTATAGAGCTCCATCATGCCCTGCTGCATCTTCTGACGGTCTTCGCCAGCCTCTGCCTTGAGCTTCTCCATTTGCGGCTGAAGCTCTTTCATCTTGGCCATCGACACGTAGGATTTGTATGCCAGAGGGAACAGGATCGCCTTGATGATCAGCGTCAAACCGATGATTGACCAACCCATGTTGCCAATCAGTTTGTTCAACTCATGCAGCAACCAGAAAATAGGCTTGGTCAGGAAAAAGAAGATGCCCCAGTCAATACTGTCGATGAATTTGGCGACGCCTGCGGATTCGTATGCGCGCAGGATGCCCCATTCTTTGGCCCCTGCAAAAAACTGGGTGCTGACTTCGCTGGATCCACCCGCCGCGATGGTTTGCGTGGGCAGGCGCGTGACGGCGCGGTAGACCTCGGAACGGGCGTCGTAGGTCAAGGCCTGGTCAAAGGTCTGGCCTTTGGACGGAATCATGATGGCCTGCCAGAAGTGGTCGGTAAAGCCGATCCAGCCTTCTTGCACGTCTTCTTGTACGATGGCCTGGCGGCCCCATTTCTGGTTCAGGTCCGCTTCGGCGATGTCGTCCCAATCGGTTTCGCTAAGCTCGCCGTCGGCGACGGCAACCGCGCCCTCGTGCAGGATAAAAAAGTTCTCCAGATCGTCAGGCAGGGTGTGCTGCACGATCATACCATAAGGCGCGATGCTCACCGGTGCGTCGCCATTGTTGGTGACGCTTTGGGTCAGCGTGAACATATAGTTGTCATCGACCGCGATCGTGCGGCCAAAGACCTGTCCTGCGCCATTGTCCCAGGTCAGGGTGACGGGTTGGCCAACGGCAAGCATGTCACCGCTGGCCAGTGTCCATGATGTTTCCGGGCCGGGGACGGCAGAGGGGTCGATGCCCGCGCCTGCGGCCCAGCCTTGCAGCGCGTAATAGGCATCCGAAGATCCTTGTGGGGACAGCATGGTGACAATCGGCGCGTCGTCATCCAGCGTGGTGCGATAGTCCTTGAGCTTCAGATCGTCGATCCTGCCACCCAACAGCGAGATCGAGCCGGTGAGGCGCGGCGTTTCGATCTGCACGCGCGGTGCCTCGGCCAGGGCCGGAGCGGGCGTAGTTGCGCCCGTGGCTATGGGCGCGGCGGCGGTATCGGTAGGGGCGGCCGGGACTGTGGCGTCTGCCTCCGTGGTCTGGACCGTGCCGTCGATGGGTGTGTCCGGCTCTGGCGGCGGGAAAAACACGAACCAAACAAGGATCACGATGAAACTGAGTGCCGTTGCAAGGATTAGATTCTTGTTCTGTTCGTCCATTGGGACAGCCACCTGATGTCTCTTAATATCAGCGTGGGTTGAACAGAGTGCAGACCTAAAGGTCAAGCAGATTCGGGTCTGGCGGGCGGGTCCAAAGGCCGCAACAGCGCGGTTTTTGGGCTTTGGGCGCGATTGCGGGCCCATCGGGGGCCTGCGGGCGGGTTACTTTCCCTTTCCGTCCATGATGCGCGGTACGTCTTCAAGTTTGGCGGTATGGCGGGTAATCCAATCGAGTGTCTGTTCAAATGGCATTGGGCGTGCGATGCCGAAACCTTGGACGTGATCGCAGCCCAATTGCGCCAAAAGCACGTGTTCGCCAACGGTTTCGACACCTTCGGCCAGTGTTTCGATGCCCAATCTTTCCGCCATGGTCAGGATGGCGCTGATCATGCGCTGCTGCTCGGGGTCGCGGTCTGCTTTCATTACGAAGGAACGGTCGATCTTGATCCGGCTGACCGAAAAACGCCGGATGGAAGCGATGGAAGCATGGCCCGTTCCAAAATCATCCAGATCAATGCGGCAGCCCAATTGCCCCAGTGCGTTGATGTTGCGGGTGATCACGTCATCGGGTGAATTGGCGACCACGGTTTCTAGAACCTCGACCGCCAATCGGTTCGGGGTGAGATCAAAGCGGTCAAGCTCCCATTTGATTTTCTCGGTCAGGCGCGGATTGTTCAGCTCTGATCCGGCAAAATTAACGCCAACTTGCGGCACATCGAGGGATGCACCATCCCATGCTTTGAGCGCGGCAAAGGCGTGATACATCATCACCTCGGCCAGACGCTCAAGCAATCCGGCCTCTTCGATCGCAGGCAAAAACTCTGCCGGTGAGATCAGCCCGCGAATGGGATGTGACCAACGCGCTAATGCTTCAAAACCGGTGATCTGCCCCGTGTCCGTTGAGATTTGCGGCTGGAACCATGGTTGAATTTGTCCCGCCTCCAGTGCGGCGGCAACTTCTTCGCGCAGTTCCGCGCGGGTGCGGGTTTCTTTCTTCATCTGGTCTGAATAGGCGCGGATCGCAGACGGGGCATGCCGCCCGGCGTCTTGCAGGGCCATCAGCGCCGCGTCGAGCCAAGCTGCGCCGGATGTTCCTGGTGCCCGCTTGATGTGGCAAAAGCCCACCGATGCAGAAACATAGATGCTGAACCCTTCAACCGATACCGGATCTTCGATGGCCGTCTGAATGCGGCCTGCCAACTGGATGCACAATTCCAGATCCAACTGCCGCACCGAGGACGTGCAGATCGCGAATTGGGCCTCGTCATATTGGCCAATTGCGTCATCTGCCCGCAAGGCAGACGCCATGCGTTCGCCCACCCGGCGAACAACCAGATCTGCGGCGGACTGGCCATAGCGATCCACGACCTGATCGTACTCGTCGAGCGCCACACAGAGGATGGCCGCATTCTGTCCCTTGGCCTGTACGGCCAGATAGGTTTGTTCAACGAGGTCTTCGAAAGTGCTGCGTTGCAACAGGCCGCTGATCGCGTCCCTTGGATAAAAGAACCCTTTTTGCATCCGTCCGCTGGCCAGATAGATCAATGGCAAAAGCGCCGAGATCATGATCAGGGCACGTTCACCACCGAACCAAAACACCATGAGCGAAATTGCCGGAAGAAAGGCAAAGAGCGGCGGCCAAGCGAGCGCCCTGACCAAAAGCTGGTGCATGCGGGTCAGCAGAGAGATCTGTTTTCTTGCCATAACCAAAGCCTAAGCCATGGCCGGTCAGGTGCGGGTTAATGGCCCACAGTTTTTTGATTTTGATTTAGTTCGAATTTTTCAGGTCTTGAGCGAAAGCCCGGTGAAATCGAACAGTTTCGGGTCAAGCAAATGCGATGGTCTCGCGTTCATCAAGGCGCGAAACATCACCTGACGGCGACCGGGACTGTTGCGTTCCCAGCTATCGAGAATAGCCTTAACCTGTTGACGTTGCAGGCCATCTTGCGATCCGCAAAGGTCGCATGGGATGATCGGGTAATTCATTGCGGCCGCAAATTTCTCGCAGTCCACTTCGGCCACATGGGCGAGGGGGCGAAACACAAACAGATCGCCCTCTTCATTAACCAGTTTTGGCGGCATCGTGGCCAATCGCCCGCCGTGAAACAGGTTCATGAAAAATGTCTCTAGAATGTCGTCGCGATGGTGGCCCAGCACAACGGCGGAACAGCCTTCCTCGCGGGCAATGCGATAAAGATTACCGCGTCGCAGGCGTGAACACAGGGCGCAGAAGGTCCGCCCTTCGGGCACTTTGTCCACCACGATGGAATAGGTGTCTTGATATTCAATCCGGTGCGGCACGCCCATTTTCTCAAGGAATGCGGGGAGAACCGTGGCCGGAAAGCCGGGCTGCCCCTGATCCAGATTGCAGGCCAGAATGTCGACAGGCAAAAGACCGCGCCATTGCAGTTCGTGCAGGACAGCAAGCAGGGTATAGCTGTCTTTGCCCCCTGACAGGCACACCAGCCATTTGGGCTTGTTTGCACCCGCGTCATGGGCTTCGGGGGGGATCATGCCGTATTGTTCAATCGCCTCGCGGGTATAACGCACGATACGTTTGCGGAGCTTCTTAAACTCCGTGGTCTGCGGGGCGCCGTGGAACAGGGCGTGAATTTCATCGGTGTGATCAAGCATGGGCTTTCTCTAGCTGTTGGCGCGGCGCGGCACAATCCACCGAATAATTGGGATGGGTGCCACAGGACACGCCCTGCGTTGCTGACGTGAGTGTGTCTTGACCCTTGGCGCGGCGCAGCACAATTTGGGATAGAGGCAAAACCGCCAAAGAATGAGGTCTCTTATGGGCAAGGGCAGAAGGCAACTTGCATGGGTGTTGGCCGCTGCGCTGACGCTGGGCGCAGGCGGTGCGCAGGCCTGTGCCTTCCACGGCTATACGCCCAATCCGACGCTTGTTGATGTTCTGCTGGCGACCGAACAGGTGGCGCTGGGCCAGCCGGTGCCGGGCCGGGCAGGGCAGTACCGGGTGATGCAGACCCTGGCAGGACCGCCCCTGACAGAGGTGGAGGTGCCGCCGGGCTGGCGCTTGAACACCCCGCAGGATGGTCTGGTGCTGCTGGCGCGGGATGGGGCCTATGGCCATTGGCTGTCTCTGGCGGTGATGGAAGAACGCTTTGCCCAGGTGATCACGCAGGTGATGGCGCAGCAATCCAGTTGGATCTACGGGGATGACGGGCCGCGCCTTCGGTTCTTTGCCCGGTTGGTGAACGATCCCAACCAACAACTGCGGGATCTGGCCCTGCAAGAACTGGACCGCTTGCCCTATGCCACCCTGCGCGCCGCGCCGCTGCCCAAGGTGCAGCGCCTGCCTCAGGATCTGGCATCAGGCGATGAGGCGCTATTGCCGATCCGGGTGTTGCTTGCCGGTCTGTCCAAAGACCGCGCCTATGCCGCATATCTCAGGGCCGAGCTGGACAAGGCGGTGGGGCAGGATCTGCCCTATCTGGGGGCCTTTGCGGTGGCGTTGACGGAGCTGGAGGGCAAAGCGGGCGTACAGCGGATTTTTGAGGAATATCTACAGCCCGAGACTCTGCCTGAAAGCACGCAGGCTCGTCTGGTGCAGGCACTGGCGCTGCAATACCGCAATGGCCCGCGCGAAACCCGCCGGATGATCGGGCGCGAGATGGCTGCCCATGCCCGCCGCTCGCCCCAGCTGGCCCGCCTCGCCAAAGAACATTTCGCCCTAGGCAGCCGTTGGCGACCTCCAGTTGCCACGAGCACGGATGAATTTGTGCTGGAACGGTGAAGGGCGGGGGCGATTTCTTGCAAGAAATCGGTTCGGAGATTTTGAAATCTGCGCGGCCTCACCCAAAATCAGGCGATTGCGCATTAATCGGGGACGTTATCGATGCCGCTGCGGCCCCAGGGGTGGCATCGGGCTATGCGCCGTGCAGCCAGCCAGCCGCCTTTTAGGCCGCCATGCTTTTGCAGCGCTTCAAGGGCATAGGCGCTGCAAGTGGGGTGGTAGCGGCAATTATGGCCGACCCAAGGGCTGAAGATGGCGCGGTAGGCCAGCACCGGCCAGGACAGAATGCGTGCAAGCGGGGTCACCGGCGTTTGCCGTGTAGAATGCCAAGCGCCTTGTGAAAATCGGCAAGAAGCTGATCAAATGGCAAATCAGCGGTGGCGTTCTTACGGCCAATCAACACGTAGTCATGGCCGGGCTTGCCCTGCTGCGGCAGGGTCAGGCGGGCCACCTCGCGCAGGCGCCGTTTGGCGCGGTTGCGAGCCACGGCATTGCCGACCTTCTTGGAGCAGGTAAAACCCACGCGGACCTGATCCGGCGCTTCCGGTGTTTCACCCTCGCGCCGCTTGCGCATTTGCACGACAAAACCGGGCGTGGCCGTGTGGGCGGCGCGGCTGGCGCGCTGAAAATCCGGGCGTTTGGTGAGGACCGTCAGACATGACGAAACCGCCGGCGGCGTATCCCGCAGCTTGGCGTCAGTGCCATCTTTGGGTGCCTCCGGCGGTGTCATGTTACGTCAATCCGTCTGGCGCGATTACGCGCTCAGCGATTTCCGGCCCTGGGCGCGGCGTGCGTTGATGATCTTACGGCCCGCTTTGGTTGCCATGCGCGCACGGAAACCGTGGCGGCGCTTGCGCACAAGGTTCGAAGGTTGATAGGTGCGTTTCATCGCTCCGTCTCCACTTAATACTTACTGGATCTTCGGAATCGTTCCGGCCAGCGTCAATTCAAGCCCGTCCTCTAAAGCTGCTGGGGCGGCAAGTCAAACCCTCTGGGGCGGAAATCTGCGAGTCTTGCAACAATTTCCAAAAAACACGCTGCATATGTTTCAATGCGGGGGTTTGGACGGGTGCCAGATGCCAAAAACCACACCGCTGATCAAGCGCCCGTGATAGACCTGTCGCCATGCGCTGCAACAGTCCATGTAGATAGGAACGCTACCCTGTTCCCCTTCCCGTGGTCCGAGACATGAGCCTGATGACTGATTCTAATGACGAAAAATCTACCGTGGCCCGTTATGCGCCCCTGATCGCGATTGCGGTGGTTGCGGCCATCGGGGCGTTCACCCTGCGCGATTACCTCAGCTTTGACACGCTGCGTGACAACCGCGAGGCGCTGATTGCCTTTCGCGACAGCAATTATCTGCTGACCGCGTTGATATTTGTGTTGTTTTATGTGCTGATCGTTGCCTTTTCGCTGCCCGGTGCAACCATTGCCACGCTGACCGGCGGCTTTCTGTTCGGCACCGCGCTGGGCTCGGTCTTCAACGTGACCGGGGCGACAATTGGCGCGATCGTTATCTTTCAGGCCGCCCGCATGGGGCTGGGGGAACGGCTCAAGGCACGGATGGATGCCTCCGAAGGGATGGTGCGTAAGATCAAGCAGGGTATCGATGACAACCAGTGGTCGATGTTGTTCTTTATCCGGCTGGTGCCGGCGGTGCCGTTCTTTGTGGCCAATCTGTTGCCGGCGTTTCTGGGTGTGCCGCTGTACCGGTTTGCGGTTTCAACCTTTCTGGGGATCATTCCGGGGGCGGTTGTCTATACTTCGGTTGGTGCGGGGTTGGGCGCGGTATTCGCCGCTGGTGAAACGCCCGATCTGGGGATCATCTTTGAGCCGCATATTCTTCTGCCGATCCTTGGCCTGTGCGCATTGTCGGTATTGCCCATCATCATCAAGGCCGTGACCGGCAAAAAGGAGCTGCTGAAATGAAGCGGATCAAAACAGACGTGTTGATCATCGGCGCTGGTTCTGGCGGGTTATCGGTTGCGGCGGGGGCCGTGCAAATGGGGGCGGATGTCACCCTTTTGGAAGGTCACAAGATGGGCGGCGATTGCCTGAACTATGGCTGTGTGCCTTCCAAGGCGCTGATTGCGACCGGCAAGGCGGCCCATGGCCAAACTCATGCCGCGCAATTCGGTGTTGCCGATGCGCCCGGCGAGGTGGATTACGCGGCGGCCAAGGATCACGTCGCCGATGTCATCGCGCAGATTGCCCCGGTGGATAGCGTTGAGCGGTTCGAAGGCCTTGGCGTGCGGGTGATTGAGGAATACGGGCGGTTTATTTCCGAGACCGAGGTACAGGCGGGCGATACCGTAATCACCGCAAGGCGGATCGTGATCGCCACGGGATCGTCACCCTTCGTTCCGCCGATCAATGGTCTGGATCAGGTGCCATACGAGACCAATGAGACATTGTTCGAGCTGCGCGAGAAGCCCGCGCATCTGTTGATTGTGGGCGGCGGCCCGATTGGGATGGAAATGGCGCAGGCCCATGTTCGCATGGGATGCAAGGTCACTGTCATCGAAGGGGCAACCGCGCTGGGCAAGGATGATCCGGAGCTGACCGAGATCGTTCTGCAATCGCTGCGCGACGAAGGCGTGGTGATCGAGGAAGGCGCGAAGGTTTCCGAAGTGCGTGGCAAGGCGGGCGCAATTGAAGTGCTGGCCGAAGACGGCCGGCGTTTCAAAGGCTCGCATCTGTTGATGGCAGTTGGCCGCAAGGCCAACACGGAGAAGCTTGATCTGGAAAGGGCCGGGATCGAACCCCTGCGAAACGGGATCAAGGTTGATGACGGCCTGCGCACCACAAACCGCAAGGTCTATGCCATCGGCGATGTTGCGGGCGGACTGCAGTTTACCCATCTGGCAGGCTATCATGCCGGAGTGATCATTCGGTCCATGCTGTTTGGCCTGCCCAGCAAGGCCAAGACATCGCATATCCCTTGGGCAACCTATACCGATCCTGAACTTGCGCAGGTGGGCCTGTCCGAGGCGCAAGCGAAAGAGCAACACGGCGACAAGTTGGAGGTCGTGCGGTTTCACTACAACCACAACGACCGCGCCATTGCCGAACGCAAGACAAAGGGCCTGATCAAAGTGATGGTGGTCAAGGGCCGCCCGGTCGGTGCGTCGATTGTCGGCTATCAGGCGGGCGAGTTGATCAACCTTTGGGCCTTGGCGCTGGCCAATAATATGAAAATGAGCCAGATTGCCGCTATGGTTGCACCCTATCCAACCATCGGCGAGATCAACAAACGTGCGGCGGGTGCCTATTTCAGCCCGCGCCTTTTTGAAAGCCCAATGGTCAAACGGGTGGTGGGGCTGGTACAGCGGTTTCTGCCCTAAAGGGGGCGAACATGGTGTTTTGTGCGAAGGGTTAGAGGGTGAAGGCCACGATGATCAACTCCCTGTCCGGGCGATTGCTGATCCTGACGACAATCTTTGTGATGGTGGCCGAAGTGATGATCTTTGTCCCCTCCATTGCGCGGTTCCGCGAAGACTACATGCTCAACCGGCTTGAACGGGCGCAGATCGCCTCTCTGGCGTTGCTGGCCGATGATATGCTTGATCCCGCGCTTGAGGAGGAGTTGCTCAAGAACGCCGAGGTGTTCAACGTGGTGCTGCGCCGCGATGAGGTGCGCCAGCTGATGCTGTCCTCCGATATGCCGCAAACCATCGCCGCCACTGTCGATCTGCGCGATGCAACGGCGATGGTGCTGATCCGCGATGCGATGCGCCGCCTGTTCCGCCCTCAGAACGAGGTGATCCGGGTCATGGGAGAGCCTGTGCGCGAGGCCGGTCTATTGATCGAGATCACGATGGAAACCGCGCCGATGCGCATGGCGATGATCGACTATGGCCTGCGCATTCTGGTTCTGTCGGCGGTGATATCGGTGATCACCGCGTTGCTGCTCTTTCTGGCGATGCGGGCCTTACTGCTCAAACCCATCAAGGGCGTGGTTGGGCATATGCAACGCTATGCGCTTGCGCCCGAAGATGCGCGGCGGATCATTGAACCCTCTGCCAGCGTGACGGAATTGCGCGAGGCAGAGGTGGCGCTGAAAATGATGCAGACCGATTTGACCCAGGCGCTCAAGCAAAAGGAACGCCTGGCGCAGCTTGGCTCTGCTGTCAGCAAGATCAGTCACGATCTGCGCAACATCCTTGCCGCGGCGCAGCTGTTTACCGACCGTATCGAAACCTCCGAAGACCCGACCGTGCGGCGGCTTGCACCCAAGCTGGTTGGCTCCATCACCCGCGCGGTTCACCTGTGCGAGTCGACGCTGGCCTTTGGCAAGGCCGAGGAGCCGGGGCCGACCCTCACGATGATGTCCATGGCCGAACTGGTCGAGGACGCGATCGAGGCAGAGCGGCTGGCGAGCCGCGACCAGAACCTCAGCTTTGCAGTGAACGTGCCAGCGGGCATGCAGCTGCGGGCTGATCCGGAACAGATGTACCGCGTTCTGTCGAATTTGGTGCGCAATGCGCGGCAAGCCTTGATGGCAACGGGGCAAGAGGGCGAAATCGGCGTCACGGCACTTGAAGATGATGCCGCCTGGCACATTGACGTCTCTGACACCGGGCCGGGCCTGCCACCGAAGGCGCAGGAACATCTCTTTACGCCTTTTCAGGGCGGTGCACGCAAAGGCGGCTCCGGTCTGGGCCTTGCGATTGCGGCCGAGCTTGTCAAAGGCCACGGCGGGTCATTGCACCTTGTGCGGACTGGTCAGGACGGTACATGTTTCAGAGTGACCCTGCCAAAAGGCGACGGCACCTTGTAGGGCGGGCACTGGTCAGCCGGTCGCAGGCCATTGCAAATAAGGCGTCCCGAGTGCCGGTTCGATGGTGCTGGAGTATGAAAATCACCTAATCGCAAAAAGTCGGGAAAACAGGCTTGCAAACCCCGCGCGGGCCGACTAAACCGCGCCTCAGTGGACCGATAGCTCAGCTGGATAGAGTACTTGACTACGAATCAAGGGGTCGGGGGTTCGAATCCTCCTCGGTCCGCCACTTCCAAATACTAAACGCTTGGCTTGGGTCGCTCTCGGCGGCTATAGGCGTTTATTTGTAAGAGCTTGTGCGGTTTTTCCAGTTCTATTGAGTTTCTTTCGATATTGCCTATTCTTGCTTACTGAGTGGTACATAATGTGGTATACGATATGGCGCTTTCCGGGAAGCTGACCAAAAGGCTTGTAGAGAATCTTGGCGCTGGGCGACACGGAGATGGAAATGGGCTCTATCTTGTCGTTGACCCTTCAGGCGCGCGGCGCTGGATAGTGCGGGTGGTCGTCAAAGGACAGAAGAACAAGAACGGTGCTCCATTGCGAACTGATTTTGGGCTCGGTGGGGCTGACATCGTTACGTTAAACCAGGCGCGAGAACGCGCTCTGGAGTACCGACGATTGGCGAAGCAAGGGCTCAATCCCCGGTTCAACGTCAAAGCCGAAATACCGAGCTTTGAGGAAGTCGCGCGTCAGGTTCACATCGATCGCATGCCGACCTGGAAGAATGCCAAGCATGGTCAGCAGTGGATCAATACGCTGCGGGATTATGCCTTTCCCAAGATTGGTCGAATGCCAATTGATAGCATTGGTCAACCTGAGGTGATGATGTGTCTTTCACCGATCTGGACAGAAAAGTATGAGACCGCGAAGCGCTTGGCGCAAAGGATAAAGACCGTGCTTGATGTGGCGCGATCCAAAGGATTCCGGTCTGGCGAGAACCCGGTGACCGCAATCAAAGACGCAGGATCGCTTCCTAAGGTGAAAGCGAAACCGAAACATCATATGGCGATGCATTGGAATGATGTTCCGGCTTTCTATACGGTTCTAAAATCTCGAAACGCCATGGCAGCCAAGGCCTTGATGTTCACTTGTCTGACTGGCTCCAGGACGGGTGAAGTGTTAGGTATGCGCTGGGCGGAGATTGATTTCGAAGAGCTGCTTTGGACCTGTCCGGCAGAACGGATGAAGACTGGCGAGGTTCATCGGGTCCCACTGACAAATGAAATGATCGCAGTTCTAGAGCCCCTAAAAACTTTGAAGTCGGACTATGTTTTTGAGGGCCAAAAACGTCACAAACCCCTATCAAATATGTCCATGCTGATGCTCTTGCGCCGAATGGAAGTGGATGGGGTAACGGTACATGGTTTCCGGTCCACGTTTCGCGACTGGGCTTCAGAAGTGGCGGAGGTGCCACGCGAAGTAGCGGAAAAGAGCCTGGCGCATGCGGTTGGATCGAGTGTTGAGCGTTCGTATGCGCGGTCTGATTTGTTGGACAGGAGGCGTGATCTGATGGAAAGGTGGTCCAGATTTGTCGCGTCTGAGGTTTCGTAACTCGCTATGATCGAAAGGGTCTCAATAAACGAGATTGAGCTTAAGTTCATCGAACGATTCCGTGTTGCGCTAAGCGCGCCGACGCACACTGAAAGGCTCACCGCAATACGCGGCGCAAAATACGAAGTGATCGCCGGTCGGTTGCATGAGTTCAGCAGAAACCCTGGCGTGGAATGGGTTAAACATGAAGACAATCGAGAGCTTGCTGACTGGGCTGCAGCATTTGCAGGGGAAAAAGAGGACGCGGTCTATGAGTTCCAACGTGTATACGAGGCCTATGGCCAAAAGAATGAGCGTCGACTGAACATCGCCGAACAGATTGGGAAGATGATTTATCTCTCGATTGTTGATGGCAAGTTTGAGGGCGTCCAAACCGAAACTGGTATCCTCTATCAGGTAAGTGTCCAAGGAAGAGAACTTGGTGCTCCGGGCGCAAGGGACAAAGACACGCTCCGAAAAATCTGGAATGAGTACCGCGGCGTTGTTCATTTGGGCGCTGCGATGGATATCTGCGAGGAAGAGTCGCTGAGCTCGGACGACATCATTAGATACTCGGAGTGCATTCGAAAGGCACTTTCCATCGCTTGCCCAAGGGGTACGAAGAAGCCCTACGTCAATCCGGATGAGCAAATTTCTTTTGTATATGAATCAAGAATTTGGGGTCCCCGATTTCTAAATCAGGGACTGCCGTTCTACGTGGATATCTGACCATCTGCCCACTGTAACTGAACGCAGTGGAGTGAAGCCAGATGGGCACAAAAACCTTTGAAGATGATCGTAGCTACGTCCTGGGCGATCCTGAACTCAACCTGATTGGAAGTCGCGAGAAACTCGCTCAATGGCGGCACAAGGGGAGAGGGCCTGCATACTACAAACTTGGCCGAAAAATCATCTACCGCGGCGCTGACCTCAACGTGTGGATGGAGAAGAGCCGCACGGACCCAAACGGCGAATAGTCGCTGCAGCCGTCAATCATTCTTGGTTTTCCCAAGCTGTTCTTTCGGATCAGGGGTCCCCGCGATGTCACATCGGTACAAAGGCGTAGGTCTCAAAAGCAACCGTGTCTACATGGTCGAAGATCTTACGAAGCACTACGGTGTCACACAGAACACCATTTCAAACTGGGTAGGGGCGGGATTGAAGCCTTCTGACGAAGAACGCCCATACGTATTTCGTGGCTCTGTCGTAAACGCGTTCCATGCTGAGCGACGAGCAAGGAAACACAGCCAGCTTAGACCAGGTGAGTTCAAGTGCGTGGCCTGCAAGTTGGCGGTTTTTCCATGCGTGTTAGCCGGTGAACCTCATTCAACAAAATCTGGCGCCCCGCTACTTCGCGCCATTTGCCCGGAGTGTGCAGCGGCAGTTATGAAGATAGGCTCAGCATCCGATTTGGCTGTTTTGAGCGGCGACCTTGATCCCAATTTCACCGGGGACTTCATACACGAAGGGAACGACAATGGTCCCGGTGAAATTGGGATTTGTAGCGAAATAACGGGCTCGACAAACGACCGCATAATTTATGAGTGGCAGAAGTATGCTGAACGGCACTCCGGAAAGACCATAGATCGCCACCTGCAATCGATACGCTTTTTTGAGGATTGCTTAGGTTGCAAACCGTTTGACCGTCTCAAAGTGGAAGACGTTGCGAATTGCCGAGATGTGTTAAAGAGGGCGTTGGCACATGACGGAGAGTTATCGTTATCCAACTCAACGGTTAGGCACTACGTAAGTCAAATAATAGCCTTCCTGAAGTGGCTTTGCCAACAACAGGGATACAAACGCTTGCCATCAAGTTTACCAGAATATCTTGCGCTGCCCAAGTCGGCTTATGCAGCCAGTTTACCAACACAAGCTCGCGCTTATCCTTCGATCGAACAAGCGAGAGACATGATGTATTCGATGCCAGGCCAGACGCTAATCCAAATGCGAAACATAGCAATCTTTGCTTTGGCTTTCCTTGGCGCCCTTCGCGCCGATACACTGATCTCACTTCGGTTTGGTGACATCGACGTCAACCAAAAACGGATAACGCAGGATGCCCGAAGGGCCAGAACAAAGAACGGAAAATCCCTGGTGATTTCTTGGTTTCCAATTCCCGTTGAATTCGAGGATGCGGTCATCTCTTGGATAAGGCAATTGGAGAGCGCCGGTTTTGGACCTGACGATGCCCTTTTCCCAGATGCGAATACATTGCAGCACGGTTTGACGCTGTTAAAGGAGAGTAGCCGATTGGTTGCGACAATGAAATCCCCGCATGCTGTCAGCCAGGCATTCAAAATGGCTTCAGCCACCTGTGAGCAAGACTACACGCCCCATTCAGCAAGGCACACCATCGCGCACGAGCGCAACGTCCGGCACCTTACTGACGAGCAGCGGCGCGCCTGGTCACTCAATATGGCGCACGAGAACGAGCAGATTACTGATACGCACTATGCAAAAATGAGTGACGACAAAAGGTTCGAGGTGCTCGAGAGCATAGATGAAGAGAACTCGACCGGGTCGATTGATCGGTTCTTGGAGCGGACTGATGAGCAAATTGGCAGAGCATTGCGCCAATTGTTATCGAGCACCAGTTCCGGCTGAGTTATCGGAGCCCCTTGCTCAGACGGCCCAAAGCCACCGTCCAGCCTGTTGACAAATTGCTGCAGTTCCAGACCACAATCAGGACATTCGATCTTCAAGCCTTTGATATTCCGGGTATCGGGCGCCCGGCTTACTTGTATCTGTCACCCACGTCTTCGCGAACGGAATGTGTGTGGACCTGTCACGCTTTCGTGCCGCCCCCAGTACTCGTTTAAGCCACCTTCCGTTCGAAGGCGACGGGGCTTTTCCAGCCCAGTGCTGAGTGTCGGCGGCGTGGATTGTAGAAGCCGTTGATGTATTCGAAGATCGCCATCTCAGCCTTGCGTCTTGTTTCCCAAGGATGTCGCCAGATCAGTTCTGCTTTGATGGTTTTGAAGAAGGTCTCAACAGCCGCATTGTCGTAGCAATCGCCTTTGCCAGACATCGAAACTTTGAACCCATGTTGGCGCAGGAGCTTCTGGTAGTCGTGTGAACAATATTGCGATCCACGATCCGTGTGATGAATGCAGTCCTTGGGTGGTTGCCGGAACGCGATGGCCATCTTCATCGCTCGGATCGCGAGGTCACGTTTCATGCGATTGCTCACCGCCCAGCCAATAACGCGCCTTGAGTGCAGATCCAGGATCACGGCCAGATACAGCCATCCTTCGCGCGTCCAGATATAACTGATGTCGCCAGCCCACTTTTGGTTTGGTGCATCAGCGTTAAAGTCGCGATCCAGCAGGTTCGGGGCGATGTTGAACTTGTGATTACTGTCCGTCGTCGCCTTATGTTTGCGCGTTCTGATAACTGATATACCGTTCTGGCGCATCAACCGGCCTACACGGCGGTGTCCGACATCCAGACCAATCTCTTTCAGCTCTTCGGTCATTCGTGGTCGACCATAGCTTCCTAGGCTGAGACGGGATTGTTCTTTGATGTGCGCCAGCGTGACCAGATCAGACCGCTGCCTGCGACTGGCTGGCCGCCTGCGGAACGCCCGCAAGCCGCGCGTGCTGACATTCATCACATGGCACATCCGACCAATGGAAAACGTAGATCGGTGCTCTTCGATAAACTTAAACCTCACGGCTTTTGGCTCGCGAAGAACACCGTGGCCTTCCTAAGAAACAGCCATATCAATCTCGGCAGGCAGTTCGTGCAAATCATATCCGAATGACTTGGCGCGACGCTTTAGGTTACCAAGGACGCGGTTGCGGTACCGTTCCTCATAATG
>Ga0189291_100179_pt1 | contig 48633 bp, 47 predicted proteins | sample UW1redminimetaG_FD_130331 | JGI IMG/M metagenome (GOLD analysis project Ga0189291, IMG submission 130331) | Marine microbial communities from the Costa Rica Dome - UW179B-red mini metaG | ecosystem: Environmental > Aquatic > Marine > Oceanic > Photic zone | place: Costa Rica: the Eastern Pacific... | reverse complement strand
CCATCTATCCCAAATCTCAGACTTCTGTTTGTCGGTGAAAAATATCCGGCGGCGATACTTCATGTTCAACACTCCATCTTTCCTAAAAGATTAAAGTGTTGCGACGATCAGTTGAATCCACCCCGCAAAGCTGCCTGTGATGCATCCTCAGTTCAAACCCGCTGCGCAAACGCCGCTGAGAAGCCGCTGCCGATCAGCCCAAATGCTGATCCAAATTTCAGCGTTTGCTGCCCGCCTTGGCTTTCAAAAATCAGTTTGGTGCGTGAGGCGAGGAGGGCGATGATGGAGAACATCACGAACACCATCGACAAGAAGAGCGGGCCAAGCAGCGCCAGTTGCGGCCAAAAATCTTGCTTTGGGTCAATGAATTGAGGGAAAAACGCCACGAAAAAGCCAATCGCTTTTGGGTTTAGCAACGTGGTGCCCAGCCCTTGTAGGTAGGGTGATCCTGTGGCTTCTGCTGCAGAAACATCAACGTCTGTGCTGGCGCGCAATTGTTTGATGCCAAGATAGATCAGGTACGCAATGCCGGCCCACTTTACCACATTGAACAATAAAACTGAACTCTGCATCAAAGCCCCCAAGCCCAAAAGGCTCAATGAAATCAATATAGTATCGGCTGAGATCACGCCAAGACTATATTGCATTCCCGCCATCGCGCCGCGCCGCAAACTCACCACCAACAGCAAAATAATCGATGGCCCCGGCGATAGGGTGATGACGATGGTGGCGATGATGAACCCGAAAAGCATGTACGTATCTCCTGTAAGTATTACGCTGACACAAAATGTGATGGTTGAGAAATCAGTTTTCGGAATGTCACATCACCAAATTTCATGGATTCCCACGCGTAGATCATTCATTTGCATGAGTCTTGGCGTAAACAACCCAGTGTTTACGCAACGTGACCCCGGATCAAGTCGGGGGACGTTAAGAAGAAATGCCGCGCGTCCCCCACGGGGCATTCCCGGCCTCGAGCCGGGATCTGCTGGCCTTGAGGCAACGAGCTAGCCCCAAACCCAACCGTCATCCCTGCGCATGCAGGGATCCAGGCAGGAGCGAGTAACAACCGCAGTTGTTCGAGGATATTCTCGCCTGGATCCCGGACTAAATCCGGGATGACGCGCGGGGGTGAGGCGGGGCGTGGGGGGTAAATTTTCGGCTTTTCCCAAACCTCATGGTGAGCCTGTCGAACCATGAATGTAGCACGCTGCGGCTTTATCCTTCGACAAGCTCAGGATGAGGCGTGGAGAAAAACCTTATCCCCGCCCACAAACTCCTGTGCCAAGATACGGATACCTTTTCTTGAAGCCGCGCAGCTTGTTGACGAACAAGGAGCGGCGAGGAAATGTTTTTCACGCCGCCGTTGGTCGCTTTGCTTCCGACCCCGGCACCCCCGCCAATTGGTGCCACGCACCAAGGCGGATTGCGTGAATGCTTTTTCCTCAAAGAAGAGGGGGTGGCCGAACAGCAAGACGTTTGTTGTTCGCTTGAAGTTGAATTGTCCAGCCTGACACCGAAGGCAGCTTGTAAGATGCTTGGGGAGCATTGTTTCTCTCCCGTGTTGTGAAACACTCATCAAATGATCAAACGCGATCAAAACAGTTTTGGTGGAGCGCAGAGCAAGGGGATAAAAGGGTTTAGCACCTCGGGGTAGATCAACCGTAAAGCAAAAGCCATTTTGCGCGAGGCGTTTAACGTCTCATTTTTAAACAATACAAGACGAGATTTTAAACGCCTCGCGTGTCTGCACTTGTTCATTACTCCGCGAAGAAAAATCGGCGGAGCTATACCTATTTGTTCAACCAACATGATTGACGATCCAAGATTGGGGGCATAGCTTGGGCTTCCTTCGCTGACTTCTCAAAGGCAAAAACATGACCTTCGCCTCATTCGCGACTTATTGCATCGCGCTCGCCATTGCTGTGGCTATTCCCGGGCCTGGTGTTATGGCCCTTATTGGCACCGCCCTTGGAGGCGGCTTAAAACGCGCCATGCCGATGATTATTGGCATTGCGTTGGGCGATGCAACATGGCTAACAATGGCCGTGTTGGGGCTGGCCGCAGTCAGCGAAATATACGCTGAAGCCTTCACCATCATCCGCTATTTGGGCGTCGCGTATCTATTGTATTTGGCATACAAATTCTGGACCAACACATCTGAACTTAAAGCCGAAGAGGGCGTATCAAAACGCTCCGGCCTTGCGTCTATGTTGAATGGTTATTTGATCACCATGGGCAACCCAAAACCCATGCTGTTCTATTTGGCGTTGGTGCCCGTGATACTCGACCTAAGTGCTTTTGGCATAAGCGAATTGTCTATTGTGGTGGTCGCTACTTTCTTTGTGCTGGTCACCGTACTAACCCCATATGCACTGCTCGCATCCGGCGCACGCGAATGGCTTAAATCTTCACACGTATACAAAATCATGAATCGCACCGCCGCTGCCTTGATCGGCACTGCCGCCATCGTGATTGGCTTGCGGGCGCATTAATATGCGCAAAGTGCACGTAGAATGGGGCGAACGCGCTCTTGATCAAAATGCTGACATCGCGGTGATCGTGGATTGCCTCAGCTTCTCATCGGCGCTCAGCGTGGCGTGCGCACGAGGGGCAATTGTCTATCCATTTGGGATGCGCGAAGGGGCGAAGCGCTTTGCCAATCTGATGGGCTTGCAAATTGTGGGGAAGCGCAAGGAGCGAGGACTTTCACTTTCGCCTTCCTCGTTAGATCAACTTCAAGCGGGTGAAAAGATCGTGCTGCCGTCACCCAATGGCTCCAACCTGAGTTTGTTTGCCAAACAGGCCGCTGTACTCGGTGGTTCCTTGCGCAACGCAAAAGCTGTTGCACAGGCGATCGATAAACTGAGCGGCGACGTGGTGATCGTTGCTGCTGGGGAGCGCTGGCAAACGGATGGTTCGCTTCGCCCGGCATTGGAAGATTGGGTGGCAGCAGGCGCTATTGCGTCCTATCTTGGTGCAGGGTTTGTCCCAAGCGCCGAAGCAAAGCTAGCCATCAGCTCATATCAATCAGTTGCCAACAATCTATTTCAAAGCCTAGCAGATTGCTTATCCGGCCAAGAACTGATTGAGAGAGGGTTTGGAGAAGACGTGGAATGGGCAGCTCAATTGAACACCACATCAAGCGTGCCCAATTTGGTGAGGGAGAACCAGACCTATCGAGAAATCGGTTTGCAGACGGAAGATGTTCCATCCGCAAAGGTGTTGGATATGCAAGTTTGTCGTTATGAAGAGCGTTAAGCTATTCAAACACGCAATTGTAAAAGCCGTGCTCAATGCTGATCGCGCCACCGGCGTCAAGGCACCCGTCGGTGATCAACCACCGCTCAACATGCATGCCAACCCAAATACCAAGCATAAAAGTATAACGCCACCAAAGACGACCCCTAAACGCTTTATAATGGCTTGTATGCATCCGTGCGGATATCGAAAACCTGGCCGTTCATTTGATTGGCAGGCGTAACCATATCGACCAATTTGGGCGCAATCTCGCGTGGATGCGGCAACGTTGAAGCATCTTCACCCGGCACCGCTTTCGCCCGCATGCCCGTGCGCACAGCTCCGGGATAAAACACGTTTGCGTTCACTGTCGAGCTTTCCATTTCGCCCGCATATGACTTCGCCATTGCATTCACCGCAGCCTTGGTCGCACCATACAAACCCCAAAATGGTTTGCCGGATTCTGCAGCGGAAGACGAAACAAACACCGCGCGGCCTGCATCTGATTGGCGCAAAAGCGGATCAAGCGAGCGCAAAAGCCGGAAATTGGCGATCACATTAACGTCGAACACGTTGTTGACCTCTTTGGGTGACAGATGCGGCACAGGGCTGATAATGCCCAATAGGCCGGCATTGGCAATCAAGCCATCAAGCTTGCCCCAACGTTCAAAGATCGAACCGCCCATTTGGTCAATCTTATCCCCGTCTGCAATATCCAGTGGTACAAGTGTTGCTGAACCACCAATGGCTTGAATTTCATCGTCCAGCTCTTCTAAGCCACCAATTGTACGGGCAACACAAATCACATGCGCGCCACGTTTAGCTGCTTCAATTGCTGTAAAATAGCCAATACCGCGCGATGCGCCGGTAATGAGGATGACGCGATCAGCCAAATCTTTGATGTCGGACATTTATCAGCCAGCCTCTCGCAACATAGATGTTGTTTTCAAGGAACCGTCTTTGGCTTCCAAATCCACCAATCGAGTAGGGTACTCGCCAGTGAAATAGTGATCAGTAAATTGTGGGTTTTGTGGGTCGCGTGGTGCACCGCCCACCGCATCATAAAGCCCGTCAACCGACAAGAAATGCAAAGAGTCGCAGCCAATGAACTTACACATTTCATCATGGTCAGTGTACTGATTGGCCAGAAGCTTTTCGGGGTCAGGCGTATCGATGCCGTAGTAGTCAGAGTGGGTGATTTTGGGGCTGGCTACAACCAAGTGCACTTCGCTTGCGCCAGCGTCGCGCACCAACTGCACTATTTTTGTGGAGGTGGTGCCGCGCACCACAGAATCATCCACCAAAATTACGCGCTTGCCATCCAACTGGCCACGGTTGGCCGAATGCTTGAGCTTCACACCAAACGCACGAATTTGCTGGCTTGGCTCAATAAAGGTCCGGCCCACATAATGGTTGCGGATAATGCCCAACTCAAACGGAATGCCGCTCTCTTGCGCATAGCCAATGGCTGCTGGGGTGCCGCCATCTGGCACAGGCACCACAACATCGCCTTCCACCGGCGCTTCGCGGGCCAAATTGCGGCCCATGTTCTTGCGTACATTGTAAACAGAACGACCAGCGACAAAGGAGTCAGGACGGGCAAAATAGACATATTCAAACAGGCAAACGCGTTCAGGCTTTGGTTCAAACGGTTTGGAAGAGGTAATCTTCACCGTGCCATCGGATTGCTTTTCACAAACAATCACTTCGCCATTTTCAACGTCACGCACAAATTTCGCGCCGATAATGTCCAATGCGCAGGTTTCAGATGCAAAAATTGGGGCGCCGTCCAATTCACCCAAAACCAAGGGGCGAATGCCGAACGGGTCGCGGGCACCCATCAGTTTCGTACGGGTCATCGCGATGAGCGCATAACCGCCTTCCATCTGAGAAATAGCTTCCACAAAGCGGGCTGCAGAGCCTTCTTTTTTGGATTGGGCGATCAGGTGCAACACCACTTCGCTGTCCGAGGTCGATTGGCAAATCGCGCCATTGGCGATGATTTCGCGGCGCAGCTTCAACGCGTTGGTAAAGTTGCCATTGTGCGCAACGGCGATGCCGCCAACACTCAGTTCAGCAAACAGAGGCTGGACGTTGCGCAGGGCAACTTCGCCAGTTGTCGAATAGCGGTTGTGACCTAGTGCAACATCACCGGGCAATTTTTCGAGCATTTGCGGATCGGTATAGTGATCTCCGACCAAACCCATACGCCGCTCTGAGTGAAAGCGCGTGCCATCGTATGTTACGATACCGGCAGCTTCTTGTCCGCGATGTTGGAGAGCGTGTAGACCAAGAGCAGTCAGTGCCGCTGCGTCTTTGTGCTGGAGGATGCCGAATACACCGCACTCCTCATGTAACGTGTCACCTTCAAGGTCAAAAGCGTCGTTTTCGCTGGCAATACCAGCTGCGTGAGAGGAGTGCGCCAACAGTGTCCACCTATGTCATTTCATTGTCATGCAATGGTTGTCGGCTGATTACGCCCCTGAAGCAGAGGAGTCAACAAGCCGACTAGCTTTTGCAAATCTTTGACCATTAGGTCGAAGTTTCGTCCGGCAATTCTTCTTCCAACTCATCGGTGCCATCAACCGATGGAGCATCGAGCAGGGTAGAACGGCCACGCAGTGTTTCGCTGACCATGTCCTCCAAGTCTTCGGGCAGAGCCGCAATCAAATCATCCCCAAGTTGGGTAAGCATGGGCAATGTCTTACTTTGTTTGCCCCAGTCTTCAACCACCGATTGGAACAGCCATTGGCCAAAGATCACAAATACTACGGCGATTAGTACGCCACGCAGTCCGCCAAAGATAAACCCTAGTGAGCGATCAAGCGGGCCAATTTTGCTGTCGCCAACAAGGTCGGCAATCCACATGGTCAGCAAGTGCAACACAATCAGCGCAACAATGAAGCTAACGATTACTGTGGCAATGTCGGCAACCAAGGGTTCAGCGACATATTGGCGGGCAAGATCAGGATTATTTGCAAACATCCACCATGCAAAAAGTGCAGAGCCACCCCAAGTTGCAAGGGACAAGATTTCGCGGGTTAATCCCCGCATGGTGGCCAATAGAGCAGAAACAAGCACAATCAAGCCAACGGCGATATCAAATGCGGTAATCATATTAGGATCATTCCCTCACGAAATTCAGCGGTCGAATTTGGCTTTCATTTAACCGCAATTGGCATGAATGCCAAGCTTTCACTCTTCTTCTTTGTTCAATGGGCGTTTGGCGCGAGACGCAATTTGCGCCACCAAGTCTGCCAATTGCTTGTATCGGCGGGTTTCCATGGTGCCGTCATTGTCCTTGTCTTTGCCAAATGCGGTGACCGCCAAACCAAAGCCAAGCTTGTTGGCTTCTTTCAGTCTTGCTTGACTGTGGGAGACGGGGCGCACACCACCAGAAAGGCTTACTTCACCAAAATATACAGCATCGGCGGGTAGGGGGGCATTAGTTAAAGAGGAAACAAGTGCCGCAGCCACCGCCAAATCAGCAGCAGGTTCTGAAATCTTCAAGCCACCTGCAACATTAAGATAAATATCATTCGCACCAATGCGCACACCGCAATGGGTTTCCAAAACCGCCAAGACCATGGAAAGGCGAGCCGAATCCCAACCAACCACCGCACGGCGCGGGGTGCCAAGCGGCGACGGAGAAACAAGCGCTTGGATTTCAACCAAAACCGGTCGTGTTCCCTCCATACCCGCAAAAACCGCAGAGCCGGAGGCTTCCTTATCACGTTGGTCAAGAAAAAGCGCAGAAGGGTTAGCAACTTCGCGCAAACCTTCAGAGGCCATTTCAAACACGCCGATTTCGTCGGTCGCGCCATAGCGGTTCTTCACGCCGCGCAGAATGCGGAAATTGTGGCTGGCATCGCCTTCAAAATACAAAACCGCATCCACCATGTGTTCAACCACACGGGGGCCAGCAATCTGGCCGTCTTTGGTTACGTGCCCAACAAGCACAACCGCCGCGCCAGACTTCTTGGCAAAACGCGTCATCGCCTGCGCGCTGGTGCGCACTTGGGTCACGGTGCCCGGGGCACTATCGATCCGTTCGGTCCAAAGGGTTTGGATGGAATCGATGATCACAAGGTCTGGCTTGCCTGCGGACTCCAAAGTGGCCAAAATCGTTTCCACATGGGTTTCGCTGGCCAATTGCACGGGGGAATTGTTCACGCCCAAACGCGACGCACGTAGCCGGACTTGCGCAATGGCTTCTTCACCAGAGAAATAGACTACATTGAGCCCTTGGTCGGCCAGCGCCGCTGCGGCTTGCAAAAGAATAGTGGATTTACCAATGCCCGGCTCGCCGCCCACCAAAATGGCGGACCCGACCACAAAGCCTCCACCGGTAACCCGGTCTAGCTCGGCAATGTTGGTGCATACGCGTTTTGCATCTTCGCTTGAGCCTGACAGAGCAACAAGTTCTACTGGACGCCCCGAAGCAACTGCAGATTTTGGTCCGCTGCCAACCCCAGAATTAGATTGCTCTTCGACAATCGAATTCCATTCGCTGCAACTCTCGCAGCGTCCGGCCCATTTGCCCGTAACATTGCCACAGGCTTGGCAAACAAATTGCGTGCGCGTTTTGGACATAACTATTCGAGCTCGCTGCCAAAATAGGTGCGGTGGTAGCGCCCTTTAAGGCCCGTCAGAATTTCATAGCCGATTGTGCCCGCCGCATCGGCAAGGTCATCAATCGAAACGGTTGGGCCAAGCACTTCAACCATTTCCCCTGGCACTGGGCCGTTCAGGCCAAAGCCGGTGACATCCACAGCGATCAAATCCATAGAGACTTTGCCAAGCACAGGCACCAAATGGCCATTTATGGCTAGTTTCGCGCCTTGTCGTGCATTGGAACTGCTCGCTGAGCGTAAAAACCCGTCGCCATAGCCAAGCGAAATGATGGCGATGCGGCTGTCGCGTTGCAGTGTAAACTCTGCGCCATAGCCAACGCTTTCACCAGTCTTGCCGTCACGTACCTGCAAAATTGGCACTTCAAGGCTTACAACCGATGACATAGGGTTCTTGCGGCCAGCAATGGCGCGACCACCGTAAAGAGCGACCCCTGGGCGCACCAATTGGAAATGGTTGGCTTTGTTTGCCATTAGGCCCGCAGAATTGGCCAATGAGGCAGGCGTATCTGGAAAATGCGCCATAATTGAATGGAAAAGCGCCAGTTGGGTGCGGTTTTTCTCGTGGTTCTGCACGTCGGCGCAGCATAGATGGCTCATGATGACTTGGGGTTGATAGCCAGAGCGTTGCATCTGCTGTCTGACCCAATTCACATCGCTCATGCGGAACCCAAGTCGGTTCATGCCGGTATCAAAATTTAGGGCAGCAGGGTATGCTTCGCCTCGTTGCACACAAAAGTTCAACCATTCATCCAGCATCGCCATGGAATGCAAGATCGGCATAAGGCGTTGCGCTGCATAAAGGTCAGAAGTGCCCGGCCATAGACCGCCAAGAATGAAAATGTGTGCGTTTGGTAGCGCCTTGCGCAACACCAATCCTTCTTCCGGATTAGCCACAAAAAAGAATTGCGCGCCAGCTCTTGATAATGCCTTGGCAACCGGTTCAAGCCCAAGCCCATAGGCGTTTGATTTCACCACCGCCCCCGTTAGGGTGCCCGGCGATATCTTATCTAGCGCGGACCAATTTCGGCCAATCGCATCAAGGTCGATCCGTAAATGCCCAGAGCTGATTGCTGCAAGTTGATCCATTAGTCGAGCTGTTCTGGCAGGTAATCTTCCCGCGCCAAATTGCCAAAGCGGGTGATGTTGGCGTTAAAGTGAAGTTGCACAGTGCCTGTGGGGCCGTGACGCTGCTTGGAGATAATAACCTCAGCGCGGCCTGCAACCTGTTCCATTTCAGCCTGCCAGGTGAAAAACTCTGGCGTGTTTTCTTTGGGCATCTTGTTCTTCAAATAATATTCTTCACGATAAATAAACAGCACCACGTCCGCATCTTGCTCAATAGAACCTGATTCCCTCAAATCCGCTAGCTGTGGTCTTTTGTCATCACGAGATTCAACTTGGCGCGAAAGCTGGGAGAGGGCGATCACAGGCACTTCAAGCTCTTTGGCCAATGCTTTCAAGCTGGTGGTGATTTCAGTAAGCTCTTGCACGCGGTTGCCTGCGTTCTTTGACGATCCCGAAAGCAGCTGCAAATAGTCAACGATCATCAAATCGAGACCCTTTTGCCGTTTCAACCGCCGCGCACGTGCCGCAAGCTGTGAGATCGCAAGGCCACCTGTGTCGTCAATATATAGCGGCGCCTTGGCCATTTCTTGGCTGGCTTCCACCAGTTTGGAGAATTGGCTTTCGTGAATTGTACCACGACGAATGTCAGACGATGATATCTCCGCTTGTTCCGCCAAAATACGTGTCGCGAGCTGTTCGGAAGACATCTCCAGCGAGAAGAAACCCACTACGCCACCATTTTTGGCCCTTATGTGGCCGTCAGGCATGGTTTCGGGTTCATATGCTTTGGCAATGTTGAAGGCGATGTTGGTCACAAGCGAGGTCTTACCCATCGCAGGACGCGCGGCCAAGATGATCAAATCTGACTTTTGCAAACCGCCCATCACGCGGTCCATATCGCTTAGACCAGTGGAAATACCTGAAAGCCCACCATCACGCTTGAATGCCTCGCCCGCCAAGTTGACCGCGTCACGCAGGGCTGTGTCGAAATTCACAAAACCGCCATCATAGCGGCCCTTTTCCGCCAACTCGAACAATGCTTTCTCAGCGTCTTCAATTTGCTTGTTCGGCGGCATATCCACATCCGCCGTGTAGGCTTCGTTGGATAGGTTGTCGCCAACCTCAATCAATTTGCGCCGGATCGCGAGGTCATAAATTGTTTGCGCGTAATCCGCCGCGTTCAGTACAGTCGTCGCTTCTGCCGCCAGTCGCGCCAAATATTGCGACATAGACATATCGGATGTGAATTCGTCGGGCAGGAAGGTCTTTGCGGTAATCGGGGTCGCGCGTTTGCCGGTCCGAATGATTTTGGAGAGAACCTGATAAACGTCAGCGTGAACCTGTTCGTAGAAATGCTCGGGCAGCAAAAAGTCTGAAACACGGTCAAATGCTTCGTTATTGACCAAGATCGCGCCTAATAGCGCCTGTTCTGCCTCCACATTGTGGGGGGCCAGACGATATTCTGCCTCTTCAGGATGTAATTGCTGAACCGCTTCCATTTCCGCCTCCAATTACCGCCCACTGTTGACCATCAACCGCTTACGTACAAGCAAAACTAACGCTGCGTATCGATTGTAATCGATTCGAGCCAGACGCGTTGTGATTAGTGGGGAAAAAATCTGTATCAAATAAAAAAGGCCGGGCGAACCCGGCCTTCAAATCTCAAAGAAAGGTCAGACTTAAGCTGAAGCTTCTTCTTCAGATGCTTCATCAGTGCCAGCTTCTTCGCCAGCATCTGCGTCTTCTTCTTCCACAACCGCTTCTTCAACAACTTCTTCGTCGTAAGAAACAACAGTCATGTCTTCACCAGATGCTTGACGCTCAGCTTCATCAGCAGAACGTGCAACGTTCACAGTGATTGATGAATCAACTTCAGCATGCAGTGTCAAAACGACATTGTGCAAACCAACAGTCTTGATTGGCAGGCTCAAATCAACTTGTGATTTTGTCACTTGAATATTTTCAGCTGTCAAAGCGTCTGAAATGTCACGTGATGATACTGATCCGTAAAGCACGCCAGTTTCGCCAGCTTGGCGAATAATGGTAACTTTGCGGCCATTTACAGCTTCAGCAACTGCCATCGCGCTATCACGACGTTCAGCATTGCGCTGTTCAATTTGATCACGCTCTGTTTCAAAACGGGCACGGTTCGCATTGTTTGCGCGAAGTGCTTTGCCTTGTGGCAACAAAAAGTTACGCGCAAAGCCGTCTTTTACAGTTACTTCATCGCCGATGGTGCCAAGGCGACCAACACGCTCTAGAAGGATTACTTTCATTTTATTTCTCCATTGCTGTCCCGCTTCAATTGTGAAGCGGTTAGGGGACCAAACCCCAACGCCCAAACTGGGCTTAGCTTACGACGTATGGCAAAAGACCAAGGAAACGCGAACGTTTGATCGCGCGGGCCAATTCACGTTGTTTCTTTGCAGAAACAGCAGTGATACGGCTTGGAACAATTTTGCCACGCTCTGAAACATAACGTCCCAACAAGCGAACATCTTTGTAATCAATCTTTGGAGCATTCGCGCCAGAGAATGGGCAAGTTTTGCGACGACGTTGGAACGGACGACGTGCTTGAGAAGTTGTTAGATCACGAATAGCCATCTTTTAAATCTCCTTAGAAGCGACGTGGACCGCGACGTTCACCGCGATCACCGCGGTCGTCACGTTTTTGCATCATTGCAGAAGGAACTTCTTCATGTGTGTCCACACGAACAGTCATGAAACGAAGAATATCTTCGTTGATGCGCATTTGACGCTCCATCTCAGCAACTGCAGCAGCAGGCGCGTCGATATTGATCAATGTGTAGTGCGCTTTACGGTTTTTACGAATCCGGTAAGTCAGGGACTTAAGACCCCAATATTCAACTTTACCAATTGTACCGCCGTTTGAAGTGATCAATTCACTCAATGTCTTAGTCAGTTCTTCAACTTGTGAAGTCGATACGTCCTGACGAGCCATGTAGATATGCTCATATAGTGGCATATTAATCGCCTTTGTTTTTTGTTACATTACTGTTCATCCGCCGGCGCAAAGCCAATTTGGAAACCACAAAAGGCGTCCAAAACAATTTCACAAAGAGCGGGAACACGGGAGGCCGATACCGTTCCTGATATCATTCGATCTGCACAAGCAAATCGACCCTCCGTTCAGCCCCCGGCCAAACGAACTGGCGCTATGTACGTCGACAAAGTCCAGATTGCAAGCGTTTCATGACTTTTTGTTCCATTTCTTCCCTCCTCAAGCACTGATCCGTGCATAAGAATTCGCAAAACTTGCGCCGTGCCACTCCTCCAGCATAAAATAGGTATCCAATGATCGCGCATTCTCACCTGAATTGCGCGATCGCGTTTTTGAGGGGCCAAGTATGCCAAAAGTCCAAGTTCGTGCTGTCGAACAATCTGATCGCGCACCATGGGGTGAGCTTTACGGTGCTTATGCACGCTTTTACAACTCGCCCCAATCCGAAGAGATGCGCGACAAGGTTTGGACATGGCTCCACGATGACGCGAATGCGCTATTTGGGTTGGTAGCAACGGACAAAAATGGCGATATTGTTGGCATTGCCCATTGTCGTGAGTTTGCACGGCCGTTGGCAGCAAGCACAGGCCTATTTTTGGATGATCTTTATGTCGACCCCGATAGTCGCGGTAGCGGCGCTGCAGAGGCGCTAATTGCCCATATTCGCCAGCTTGCGGTGGACAATAATTATTCGATTGTGCGCTGGATCACAGCGGACAACAATTATCGTGCTCGTGGCCTTTATGACCACGTCGCACGCAAAACAGACTGGCTAACTTACGATATTCAGCTATAAAACAGCCAAAATTCCAATTTGTTATCCCGACATGAGGCCGCAAAAATGACAAAGAGAGCACTTACTTTTCCAGGACAAGGCAGCCAAGCTGTGGGCATGGGGCAAGAGTTGGCACAAGAGTTTGCCCAAGCCCGCGCCGTATTTGAAGAAGTAGACGATGCGCTTGGCACAAAGCTATCTCACATCATGTTTGAGGGCCCAGAAGAAACCCTGCGCCTAACCGAAAATGCACAGCCAGCGCTGATGGCGGTCTCTATGGCCGTTGTGCGGGTTTTGGAAGCCAAAGGCGTCGTTCTGGCTGATATTGCGGATTATGTGGCCGGGCATTCGCTTGGTGAATATTCTGCACTTTGTGCTGCTGGTTCGCTATCTATCGCCGACACGGCACGTCTTTTGCAAACTCGTGGTCGCGCCATGCAACAAGCTGTGCCAGTTGGCGAGGGCGCTATGGCTGCAATTTTGGGCCTTGAGCTTTCAGACGTTGAAGAAGTTGCCGCCGCCGCCGCACAAGGCGGTGTGTGTGACGTTGCAAACGATAATGCACCGGGCCAAGTTGTGGTATCAGGCGCCGCATCTGCAGTTGAACGCGCCATTGAACTTGCAAAAGCCAAGGGCGCAAAACGCGCGATGCTTTTGCCCGTTAGCGCGCCATTCCATTGTTCAATGATGGGCCCGGCAGCAGAAGTCATGGAAGGCGCTTTGGCAAATGCTGAACTCCTTGCACCGTCTTTGCCACTTGTTTCAAATGTGCTCGCGTCACCCATCACGGATCCTCAAGAAATCAAACGCCGTTTGGTCGAACAAGTGTGCGGCAAAGTGCGTTGGACCGAATCTGTGGCATGGCTATCAGGTGAGGGCGGCGTTGAGGAAATGGCAGAGTTGGGCACAGGTAGAGTGCTGTCTGGCCTTGCACGCCGCATCAATCGTGATGTAAACGCAGTGCCTTTGAACACAGTTGCAGATATTGAAGCCTTTGTTGCTTCACTGTAAAATATAGAATCTGAAATTATGGGAAGTGCGACAAGAATGTTTGATCTAACCGGAAAACGCGCATTGGTAACGGGCGCAAGTGGCGGCATTGGTCGCGCAATTGCGCAGAAATTGGCTGAAAATGGCGCAGAAGTCGCGCTGTCGGGCACGCGGGTGGAAAAACTCGAAGAAGTTGCGGCATCAATTTCAGGCAAAACCCACATTGTGCCGTGCAACCTGTCAGACCTTGAGGCTGTGGATAAGCTTATCCCATCGGCCGTTGAAGCAATGGGCGGCTTGGATATCTTGGTCAACAATGCCGGTATTACCCGCGACAACATTTTCATGCGCATGAAAGACAGCGAGTGGGACGAGGTTATTGCGGTCAATCTTACCGCAGCTTTCCGATTGTCACGCGCGGCCGTCAAAATCATGATGAAGCAACGCGCAGGTCGCATTATCGGTATTACCTCGGTTGTGGGTGTTGCGGGCAATCCTGGTCAGGGTAATTATGCAGCGTCAAAAGCTGGTCTGATTGGTATGTCCAAGGCAATTGCACAAGAAGTTGCAAGTCGTGGAATCACAATCAACACCATTGCGCCAGGTTTCATTACATCTGCGATGACAGATGAGTTGAATGAAAAGCAGCGTGAGAGCATATTAGGCACCATTCCAGCAGGTCGCTTGGGTGAAGCCGATGAAATCGCTGCAAGTGCTGTTTATTTGGCCAGTGACGAGGCTGCTTACGTGACCGGACAGACCATTCACGTGAATGGTGGGATGTTAATGGTTTAACTGATCGTGTTGTTGCCACAATTTACAGCTTTGTGCACAACATACCTAACCGATGTGGTCAAACACATTAAAGTATGATAATGCCCCCAACCAACACGGGCCCAAAGCGCCATAGTTGGCTAAAATGTGGTGACACCACGTTGGGGAACTTGTAATCATGACGGCTGAATAGTAAGTCGTTAGATGAACTTAAATTGGCGAAGAGGAACAAAATATGAGCGATGTATCAGATCGCGTTCGCAAGATCGTTGTTGAGCATCTTAATGTGGAAGCTGACAAAGTGACAGAAAAAGCCAGCTTTATTGATGATCTTGGCGCGGACTCGCTCGATCAGGTTGAGTTGGTTATGGCGTTTGAAGAAGAATTCAGCGTTGAGATCCCTGATGATGCAGCCGAAAACATTCAAACATTCGGTGATGCGGTTTCTTTCCTTGAGAAAGCTGTAAACTAAGATAACAAGCTGCGAGTGCCTGTATGAACTTACGTAGGGTCGTCGTTACTGGGGTGGGCATTGTATGTCCGCTTGGGTCCGGCGCTGAAACAGTTTGGAGCAATATCCTTGCTTCAAAAAGTGGGGCAGCCCGGGTCACTGGATTTGAAGTTGATGATTTGGCTTGCCAAATTGCCTGTCAAATTCCTTATGGCGACGCATCTGAAGGCAAATTCAATCCTGATGATTGGATGGAGCCAAAAGAACAGCGTAAGGTCGACCCGTTCATTGTGTACGGAATGGCAGCAGCAGGTCAGGCGCTTCAAGACAGTGGTTTTGAAGCCAAGACCGAAGAGCAAAAAGAACGAGCCGGTGTTCTCATCGGCTCGGGCATTGGCGGCATTGGTGGCATCTATGATGCAGCAATCACGCTCAAAGAACGCGGCCCCCGCAGGGTTAGCCCCTTCTTTATCCCAGGCCGCTTGATCAATCTTGCGTCTGGTTATGTTTCTATTCAACACGGCCTTAAAGGGCCAAACCATTCGGTAGTTACCGCTTGTTCGACTGGCGCGCATGCTATTGGCGATGCCGCGCGCATGATTGCGTTGGACGATGCGGATGTTATGGTTGCTGGCGGCACCGAATCTCCGGTTAATCGTTTATCACTGGCAGGCTTTGCCGCTTGTCGCGCTCTTTCGACCGGCTTCAACGATCAGCCTGAAAAAGCTTCACGCCCTTACGATAAAGACCGTGATGGTTTTGTAATGGGCGAGGGCGCTGGTATTGTGGTGCTGGAAGAATATGAGCACGCAAAAGCCCGTGGCGCCAAAATCTACGGCGAGGTTGTTGGCTATGGCATGTCTGGCGATGCACATCACATTACCGCACCTGCACCTGACGGCAATGGCGGGTTCCGCTCCATGTCTGCTGCGCTAAAACGCGCTGGAATGGCCGCGTCAGAAATTGACTATATCAACGCCCACGGCACTTCGACGCCGCTTGGTGATGAAATTGAACTCGGCGCGGTCACCCGATTGCTGGGCGATGCTGCGCCAAACGCGGTAATGTCTTCAACCAAATCTGCAATTGGCCATTTGCTTGGCGCAGCTGGTGCGGTGGAATCGATTTTCTCCTTGTTGGCCATGCGCGACAATATTGCACCGCCAACAATCAATCTGGACAACCCGTCCGTTGAAACGCAGATTAACCTGGCTGCAAAACTACCCGTTAAGAAGGAAATCAACGTTGCATTGTCAAACTCATTTGGGTTTGGCGGCACAAATGCATCACTGATTTTCCGCACAGCGGAATAAAAGGCTGCATAGTCCGATAAAATAGCCATTTTCCCCTTGTTTTGCCGCAATCGGCACATCAAAATGCGCGCAAGTTTTCATTAGATTTGTGAGACAAGATAGCTGTGGCCAAGCGCGGAAAAATAAAGAAAAAACAAAACAGTGTCGTTCGAACACTCAATGCATTTTTGACCCTTGTTGTCATCAGTATGGTTGTGGCCATAGGGCTAATCTATTTTGGGCTAACGAAGTTTCACGAACCCGGTCAGATCAAACAAGACACTGTTTTTGTTGTGCCGGAGGGTGCGGGCCTGAACGCTATTGCGGGCAAACTAGAAGACGAAAAGATTATTGAGAGCCGCTACGTGTTTCGCTTTGGTGCGATTGCTACGGATGTGGACGCTGGTTTAAAGCGCGGTGAGTATATGCTGCCCGCAAATGCCAGCATGCGCAAGATTTTGGATACGCTGATCGAAGGACGCCCGATCCAATATAGCGTGACCATACCAGAAGGCTTTACATCTTGGCAGATTGTTGAGCGTTTGCGTTCCAGTGAGGACCTAACTGGCGAGCTAGCTGATGTACCCGCTGAAGGCACACTGCTGCCCGATACCTATTCGTTTGAACGCGGAAGTTCTCGTGCCACTATTTTGGCAGAAATGACCAAGGCCCATGATGTTGCTGTCGCCGAGATTTGGGAAACACGCCAGGTCGATCTGCCGATCAAGACGGTAGAAGAGTTTGTGATTTTGGCGTCGATTGTTGAAAAAGAAACCGGCGTGGCGCAAGAGCGACCAGAGGTCGCTGGAGTGTTTGTCAACCGATTGAACAAGGGCATGCGGCTACAATCTGATCCAACAATCATTTATGGAATCAACCAAGGGCAGGGGCCGTTGGGTCGAGGGCTCAAGCGTTCTGAAATTGACGCTAAAACAGACTATAATACCTACCAGATCGATGGATTACCGATTGGGCCTATATCTAATCCGGGCATTGATTCGCTAAAAGCTGTGGCCAACCCTGCAACAACCGATGCGCTTTATTTTGTGGCGGATGGCACTGGCGGTCATGCTTTTGCCGCATCTTACGATGAACATCAAAAAAATGTCGCCGCTTGGCGAAAAATTGAAAAAGAGCGCGCAAAAGCTGCCGAAGAGGCCGCAAAAAAAGCGGCAGAGGAAGAAGAAGCTGCTGCAAATGCCGTGAGCATTGAAGAAAACGCAACACCAACAGACAACTAGTCTGCAGCTATCATTGGGGGCTGCAGCCCCTCAAAAGATAGCGAGGCAAAGGAATGCGACAGATGATTAAGCCATTGGCGAGTATGACAGCATTTGCTCGGAGCTCCGGCGTTGCTCAAGGATGCCGGTTTGCAATCGAAATCAAAACTGTCAATGCGCGCGGGTTGGACATCAGGTTGCGTGTTGCCCAAGGGCTGGATGATCTTGAGCATCAAGTGCGCAAGAGAATATCTGACAGGCTGAACCGTGGCGCGGTCAATTTCTCGCTGAATCTCACCAACGAAAATGCCCAGACCGAAGTCACCGTCAACGAGCAAGCCCTTGGCACAGCGTTAGATGCCATCGACACCTTGTCCGGGCGCATAGAAGCAGACCGCCCAAGGTTGGATGGCATTCTAGCGCTCAAAGGTGTTTTGGAAGTCAAAGAAGCCGAGCTGACAGACGTTGCAAAAGAAGAGCTTAAACAGGTCATTTTGTCTGAAGTAGACGTGGCTCTTGATGACTTGCTAGAAGGGCGCCGGTTGGAAGGCGCGCAGCTTCTTGATGTGATTGTTGATCGCCTCAACGAAATCGAACAGCTGACAAAAGATGCAGAAGAAAATCCTTCTCGCAGCCGTGAATCCATTCTTGCCCGCCTGAAAGATCAGGTAGAAGCGCTCGCATCCGCTGATTCAAGCCTTTCAGAAGATCGCCTGCATCAAGAAGCATTGGTTTTGGCCACAAAGGCAGATATCCGCGAGGAATTGGATCGCCTGACTGCCCATGTGCAAGCGGCCCGCAAGCTCATCAAACAGGGCGGTCCCGTTGGCCGAAAGCTTGATTTTCTGGCCCAAGAGTTCAACCGCGAAGCCAATACGCTTTGCTCCAAAAGCAACAATGTAGAGCTGACTGCTATCGGTTTGGACCTTAAAGCCGCAATCGACCAATTGCGCGAGCAAATCCAAAATATTGAATAGATCATCAACCCTGTGCACAGAACTTTGGCGTGCAGACGCCAAAAAGGGTTGAATTATTTGCCACATTCGGCATGTTCTGCACGTGTGCATTTCGTTTTGTGCCCAAATTTTGCATCTATTTGACTGGTTGGATTTGACCCATGTTTCAGCGCCGCGGCATTATGCTCATCCTTTCCTCGCCTTCTGGTGCGGGGAAAACATCTATTTCGCGCGCGATTTTGCGCCAAGACGATAATCTCCAGCTTTCCGTTTCTGTGACCACCCGGCCAAAACGTGCGAACGAAGTTGATGGTGTGGATTATCACTTCAAAACGGTCGAAGAATTCAACCAAATGCGCGAAGCCGGCATGTTGCTGGAGTGGGCGGAAGTGCATGGCAATTTCTACGCGACGCCGAAGGCACAAATTGAAGAACTGCTCGAAGCAGGTAAAGATGTTTTGTTCGATATCGATTATCAAGGCGCGCTGCAACTCTATGAGACGTGTCGAGACGATATTGTGGGCATTTTTGTGCTCCCACCTTCAATTAAAGAGCTCAAGCACCGACTTGAGAGAAGGGCCGACGACAGCGAAGACGTTATCAACCGTCGGTTGAAAACTGCCCGCCAAGAGCTGCGGGAGTGGGATAAATACGACTATGTTATTGTGAATACGGATCTGGAAAAAAGTTGTGTATTGGTTACAGAAATCATCAATGCGGCACGCATCGCCAGCAGCAGGCAGGTTGATTTAGCTAAGTTTATCAGCGGGTTGCAGGGCGAGCTTGAATCGATTTTGAAATAGGCAAAGGCGATTAACTGCCACGAAGATAACTCAACAAAATTGGTTTTTTGAGTGTGTACAAATCTTGATCAGTCTGTTACATTAATGGTGCTACACGTTAAGCGGGTGGTGATGGGAGGGAGCAATTTTCTGCTTCCGCCGGATCTATCCATAAGGGGCTTGATGTAAGCGCTCACATACTTGGTTCAGGCATAAATTTTGCTATGCCCACCCGCTCGTGGTTCGAGCGGGTGTTTTGCGTTTTAGGGGCTAGTTTTCTAGCGTTGCCACGCAATAATGACCTTAAAAACACCCACCTCAAAGCAAGCACCAAACACAGCGATGCCGTGCGAAAAATTCGACGTCTAGGTATGCTGGTTGGGCTTTAAGGATTGGATCTTTGCGCTTCAAACGCTTTGGCCATCGCGACGAACTGGTCAACACTCAGCTCTTCGGCGCGTTCAGTGCCTTTTATGTCTGCCGCTTCGTAAAGAACTGCCAAATCAACGCTTAGGCTTTTAAGGCTTTGTCGCAGCATTTTACGCCGTTGGCCAAATGCCGCACGCGTAACGGTTTCAATGCTTTTGATATGTGGCACATTGGACATCGTCTTGGGAATCAAATGTGCAATAGCAGAGCTTACTTTTGGTGGTGGGGTAAAAGCTGCAGGGCCAACATTTAGTGCAATGTGTGCATCGGTCATCCAACCGCAAAGGATTGCCAAGCGGCCATATGCCTTTGACCCGGGTTGGGCGCATATCCGGTCAGCGACCTCTTTTTGAAACATCAAAGTGAGGCTTTCAAATAGCGGCGCTTCAAACTGCAGGTGCAACCATCCGGTCAACAATGGCGTTGCAATGTTGTAGGGTAAGTTGGCAACCAGCTTTGTGGGGCCATCGACAAGTTGGCGATAGTCAATTTGCATCGCATCGCCTGAAATCACTTCTAAGCGACCAGGATAGGCCTCTGCGATTTCTTGCAATGCTGGCAGTGCACGCTCGTCACGTTCAATGGCGATGACCTTTTTCGCACCCTCGGCCAATAGGCCACGCGTCAATCCGCCCGGACCGGGCCCAACTTCAATAATTGTACTTTGGTCCAATGGTGACGCAATCCGGGCAATGCGAGCGGTGAGATTTAGATCGAGCAAAAAGTTCTGCCCCAATTCCTTTTTTGCGCGCAACTCATGACGATTGATCACGTCGCGCAGGGGAGGCAGATTATCGATTTGGCTCATTCTACTTCCCGTGATGTCATTTGGTGGGCTAATTCAATTGCCGCATACATGGAGTTGGTTGAGGCTTGGCCAGTTCCCGCGAGGCTTAGTGCGGTGCCGTGATCTGGCGAAGTGCGCACAATCGGAAGGCCAAGTGTTATGTTTACCCCTGCGTCAAACCCAATTGCCTTTACAGGAATAAGCGCCTGATCATGATACATGGCCACCACAACATCATAGCCAGCCCAAATATGTGGAGCAAAAGCGGTGTCAGCCGGTAATGGGCCATCCACGTGAATTGAATATCGTTCTTTTAGTTCTTCAATGGCGGGCGAAACAATGGTTTTTTCTTCATCACCCATTGCACCGTCCTCACCGGCATGAGGGTTGAGACCCGTTACCCCAATGCGCGGCGCAGCAATGCCAAATTTCTTTTGCAAATCATGATGCGCAATGCGCACAGTTTCAACAATCCGCCCTACAGTAAGGCGAGAGAAAACGTCTTTCAACGCAATGTGGATCGTAACAGGGATAGCCCGTTTGTCCTTATGTGCCAACATCATAACGGGGCGTGGCGAAACGCCATTTTCGCGACACAGCGAAGCTAAAAACTCGGTGTGGCCCGGATATTTAAACGCGGCCTCATAAAGATTGGCTTTATGGATAGGCGCGGTCACAACAGCCCTTGCTTGCCCAGACTGCACAGCCCTCACGGCATGCTCAATCGAGGCAGTAACAATTGCGGCGTTGTCTTTGTCAAGAAACCCTGGTGTATCCGAGGCGAGAGCTTCTAGTCCCAAAACGGGAAGGGCAGTTTCAAAGACATCATTTGCTTGCGCAACGTCATCGACTTGCTGGATTTCAATATTTAACCCCAACCGTTTCGCACGGTCGAGCAGGAATTGAACATCACCAAAGACCACAAAAGGAGGCAGCGGTTTATTGGCTTTGCCTGCATATAATTGCAAAGTGAGATCAGGACCGATACCTGCAGGCTCACCCAAAGTGAGCGCCAACGGCAACAATTCTCTTTCCATAACGCCTAACGTCTCTCTATTGACGCTTCTTTACGTAGTTTCTCAAGATAATTATTTGCTTCTGATTCAAGCTTTTCAGAACCCACCTCATTGCGCAATTCGTTCTTGACGAACGTCAGGTCCTCAGCCGCAGTTTTTTCGCAAATGGCCAACATTTGCACGCCGTTTGCAACAGTTCTGGGCTTGGAGATGCCGCCAACAGAAAGTTTTGCCAATTCAGCCGCCACGGGGTCCGGCAATTGAGTTGAGTGGCGACGACCAAGTTTGCGCACAGCAGCATCGCGGTATGACAAGGACAAGTCTACGGCGCTATCGCAGCCATTGAAGTTTTTTCGGTATTGGTTTGCTTGCGAGGTGCGTGATTTCACGGAGCCACCTGCTGAACTCAAGAAAACAATCTCAGTCAGCATATAATCGTAAGAAGATGTCTCACCGAGCTTTTCTTTGGCTGCGAGATCAAGATCCAAATCCGAGATTTTGACCTTTTGGCGCAAAACGTTTGAAACAACGGCTTGCCATGCGAACTGCGCGCGCAGGCGATCTTTTACAGTTTTGCTCTGCACACCAGCGGTGTTTAGAATTTGGTTGAGCTTGCTTACACTAAGTTTGGCATTAATCGCGATGCCTGTATAAGCCTTGTCGACTGCTTTTTCGTTTGCTTCAAAGCCAAGCCGACGCCCTTCAGCCAATTTCAGGGCCTCATCAATCAGTTCTTTTTCTGCGAGGTTGCGGCGGTCTGCGTTTGATTTCCCCCGACGCTCCAAGCGCATAAAGAGCGCGCGCTGGTTGATATCATAATCGGTAATGGTTTTGCCATTTACGACAATCTTCACCGTCGCCGCATGGGCTGTGCCGGTCACTGAAGTCAAACTAAGCAGTGCAATAAGGATCAAACCCAAGATGCGCATTGAATATTTCCCGTAATTGAATTTTTTAGCGTAAATGTTGTGTTAGCATGAGTGGGGGAGGAATGCGGCCTTTTTTTGGAAGCACGACTACAAATTGTGATCGTAGCCCACATCTGCCAGCATTTTGAGTTTAATACTTACGCCAACCCGATCGCCTTCGATGCCGCCGCCGTTGGAGCGATAATAAACACTTCCCTGTGTGTAATTATCGTCGTAGCCAAATGTGACGCCATAATTGCTAATCTCTGCATCGATTAGGTCATATCGTAATTCGCCGCCCACGCTCCAATAATCGTCGATGGGAATAGTAACATTGCCACCAATTTCATGTCGGTCGGCGGTCACGCCTGGCGCCATGTTGGCAGATTGGAAAGCGTAGTCTAGGCCACCAGAAAAATATTCGCCTGAATATTTGGCGGCCAATGCAAAGCGATTGACAGACGCGCTTGTTGGGTCGATCAGCGCTTTTGTGCCCAATTCCACGCCATCAAGTGGTGCGCCTTTTGCCGCAATAACAATATCTGAGAATCCATTATTCACCCCAGAATTGATGCCCGTCTGGTTCGGGTTGCCAAGCGCTGCGCCGTTGGTGCCACCAAGCTGAATAGATTGGCCAATCGCCAAATCAAACCAGCGGCCATCTTCCAAATCGGCGTGATATGTCGCCCCAAAACTAGCGCGGGTGCCCGTTTCTTGACGGTCGGAACCTGAAAAGCGGTTAAAGCTGAACAAATTCGTATCATCAAAAACAAAGCTTTGTGCATCATCGTTGGTAATGCCAGGCGTTGAAGTGCCGCCACGCGAAACAACTTGCAGGTGAGGGGTCACAAAATGGGTTGCGCCTTCACCTTGAGCCATTAGCGGCCAGCTCACATCCAAAGCTGCAATTGGGGTTATCGAGTGCGAAACACCTGATGGCGGTGCGCTGGCGAGAATGCCTGTACCATCATATTGGGCGATGTCGCCACGTACGCCCAAATAGGGAGTAACCAATATGCCGCCCTTAGCCGTCCACTGATCGCGCCACGCGGCTTGAACGATTCCATGGGTCTTTTCGCCCGCAAATCCATCAACATACTCGACACCACCAACGCTAGAAGAACTATCCGCGTTTCGTGTGATACGTGTAAGTTGACCATCAAACAAAAACTCACCTGCACCATTCGGCGCTGCAACGACGTGGTGTCCGGTGACAGATGGCAACACTTGTCCCTGCTTTGACTCTGCGGCTACGCCACCGTTACCAAGGCCAACAAAATATTCAGCGCGCGCATCGATATAGGTGTCATCAGTTAACTGGGTTGCGAAAATCCGCTGCGTTGCATAACTGCCTTCCCGGCGTCCCAAAGTGTAGTCGACGGGAAAGGAACGATCTGTAAAAGTGGACGCTTGAATGCCGGCCATCCAGCCATTTTCAAACGTGTAGTCAGCGCTGCCTTGAATGCCGGCGCGTACGTTTGTTTCGCCAAGTCCACCAGCATATGCGGTTGGATCAAGCTGGTAAATTCCCCAAGCATCAACTGCATATTTGCCAAACCCAATCTGCTTGTTCCAGTTGAGCTCGCCCAGCACACCTTGGCGCGAATAAATCGTCGGTGTCACGGTAACACCATGTTCTGGCATCCGCCAAACAAGGCTTGGGTGCGTAACCGCCCAACCTTTTTCCGAACTAAATGACACGCCGGTTTTCAACAACTCTTCAACATCAGTCAAAGAGGGGTCTGGTAAGGCAAGCCACGGCAAGTAAGCGACGGGAATGCCTGCAATCGCAAGTGATCCATTGGTGAAATAGATCGTCTTCTTTTCGGTATCGCGTAAAACTGTTGCTGATTTAATGCGCCAGCCAATTTGGCGGCCCTTGGCGTCAACACAGTTGCCACAAGGCGTCAGCGAAGCGTCGTCCAGCAAGAGTGTGTTACCGGGTCTAATTTCTGCGTCCACCGCGCTCAAGCGCATGCCATCAGATGTTTCAAAAACCAGAGATTTCAAAAAACCTTGGCGGAATCCGCCAAACAGCTCTGCCCTGTCGGCAGTATATTGTTGACCCTCTGGATCCCGAACTGCCACCGAGCCAATCAAAATAACTTTGCCAGTTTTCTGATCATATTCGGCACGCTCAGCCGCGATCAGGTAGCCTTCGGATGACATGCGAACATTGCCGTTGGCGATAACGAGAGCGGTGACATTATCCACAGTCAAATGGTCGGCTGAGACCAACATCTGACTTGTTGTAGAAAGCTTTTGATTCGCGAAGAAATCGGGCGGTAGAAGTTGGTCAGCGCTCGCGATTTGAGTAGACACAACAAAAAGACCCAACACCGTAGTGGTGTTGCGCAAAACTTGTCGCCAACTACTCCAACCCGCGTGGTTACGCGCTACTCTCATCCATCTTCCTTCCACAACAGCACGCTTGTCCCGATAACAATTGCGACTATTGCAGGTCCCCATGCGGCCAATGTTGCGTCCATCACTCCAGAGCTTCCAGCCCTCTCGAGTAATTTAGTGACAACATAAAGCACGAACCCCAAAACAATACCATACAGAACTTGCGATCCGGAAGTGCCATGACGCCGATAGCCAACAGTAAACGCGAACGCGATTAATAAAGAACCAACAAGCAGCGCAGGTAATGCCTCAATTCGGCGCAGTTTCATGAGGGCTTCGGCCACATTTTTGTTGTCCGGATCAACGCTTTGAATGAAATCTCGCAACGTAAAAGCATTCATTTGATGAATGGAGCCGAGTTGCAAATTGATTGACTTCCTGGTTGCTGTGGTTTCAAGTGTTAGCGTGTCAAATTCGCGTTTTTCGCCTTCTGTTGATAATGCTACGCCGTTTGCCAGCTTCCAAGCACCGTCAATGAATTGGGCCGATTGGGCAACAATTTGTCGGCCAAGCTGTTGTGACAAGTTATATTGATAAACAGAGACATCGCTCATAATTGTGCCGTCGTCAGATAGGTATTTCGCTCGCATAAAGAACGTGCCACCGTCCGATTTTTGCGCAATCCAGCGACCATTTCCTTGGCTGTTGAGCTGCGCCGCATCGGCAGCGCCAACGGCAGTTTCGACTGCGGACTTGCCCTTTAGCAGCAACGCTTCGCCCGGGTAGCTGACGATAAATCCAAGGCAAATGGTTATCAATACAGGCACCAACGCGATGCCCCATATCGATACGCCGCTCGACTTGGCGACAATCAATTCCCTATTGTTTTGCAAATCAACCAAACCCAGCACGGAGCCGACAAGAATTGAAATGGGTAACAAGTCCAACGCCCAGCCACTTGCGGTCAGAGTGACTGAAGCCAATGTCAACAAGGGCCGCTCAAACAATCCTAAATCGGCCCTGCTGCCGACTTCCACCAGCTCAATCAACGCTACAAGACAAAAGAACAAAAACGTCACAATGGCGATCGAGCGCAGAATGTGCCAAGCAAAGTGTCTGCCCAACCTAAACATGTTTCACCCCTTTCAGCCTGCGCGGGATCGACACGAACATGCCATTTCGCCAAAAGATGATTGCTGCAGGGATAAGGGGTAACATTGGAATGAGATAGATGAATTGCACAAAACTGGGGTCGCCACCTGCAAGTTGCTTTGCAGTTGCGCCTAAGCCTTTGACCACCACACCGACTCCAAGAATTACAACATCTCCGCTGATCCGCCTTTTTGAGCGCATCGGCCTTGGTTGCATCGTCATGGAGAAGGCAAAAACTACTAGGCAAATCAAATAGATCGCTGACGCAACACGATCATGCAAAAGCGCAACATGCCTTTGGTTGGAAAGGCCTGCCTGCGTCAGCGCCAATACCTCGATGCTAGAAGGCTCTACCGCGGCGAAAAGATTTGAAGACGCGAGTTCGCGCACAGCAACGCTATAGGTCCCAAACTCCAACGTCGACATTGTTTGAGTTTTCGTGTTGAAATACTGGATCGCACCATCTTTAAGCTTAATATAGAGCGTGTCATCGGCCCTTGAAAGTTGGGATTGGGATGCGAACGTCGTTTGGTTCTTTTCAGGGTTTCGGCTGTCATGCAAAAAGAAGCCAAGCCCCGTTCCGTCTTCTGCGCGTCCTTCAATCATCAGCGTCAAATTTGGCGCAATATCGGTAAATTGTCCTGGTCGGGATGAGTTCGCGATCAAATCGGCGTTGATTTCATCTGCTCGTTTGGCCGCAAGTTGGTTGGTCTTTGGCACCAATTGGTGCGCCAAGGTAATGTCAAATATAACGCCCACCAACAAGAACAACCCAATGGATTGCAAAAGTGGTTTGAGGCCGACACTCGAATGAATGGGAAACAGTTCTTTACTTACCTGCATGGCGCGCAGGCCGCGCGCCGCCCCAAGGGCCACGCAAATATAAAGAATAATGCTGATGATCTCTGGCACCACAAGCATGGACTGCGTAAACAGCGTCAACACGCTTTGTCCTTTGGCGGTAACAACATCGATTGTGCGCAACAATTGGATCAGCCAACCCAAGAAGGCGAGCAAAATAACAAAGCCAAAAGTTGCGGCCACGTAGCGACCAAATAAGTATCGCGCAATCAGATTCATATTTGATGTTTTGCCATGAAGGATTGCTCACGTATAGACGTCAATTTGACATCGCATAAGTTGATAAGATGATTTGGCCATTGAACTTTGTGGTTCGCCAGCGCAGGATGCACCAAACTGGCGTCTTTCATATGACGACCTCCCTCGCCAAATGCCAAAATTAATTAAAGTGGAATGCAATGATGGATCAAAAACTCAGCCTGAAAATTGATGGCTTTGCGATGACGAAAGCAAAGCAAATTTGTGTGCTTGTCGCAAAAGACCTCGCGCTTGGGGAAGAAGCAGACAAACTCTGGCAAGCAACGGGTCAGGACTTGGCGACTCTGGCAAAAGCTGCAAATTTTGAGGCAAAAAAATCGAGCTTTTTGAATGTTTTCGCGCCAAATGGTGTGGATGCCGATCATATTCTTATGGCGGGCATAGGCGACCTAAACGCTGAAACCGATATCAAAGATTTTGCCGCGGCAGGCGGTACATTGGTCAACCAACTGCGCGCGTTAAAAGCTGAAGATGCTGAGATCATCTTCGACATTGATGCAAGCGCGGAGCAAATTGCTGCGTTCGCAGCAGGCATTCGCCTTGGCCACTATCGTTTTGACAAATACAAAACCAACCCAGGCAAAGAAGATGATTTGCCGCCGGCCAAACTGAAGCTTGTTTTGCAGGTTGCCGACAAAAAAGCGGTAAGTACTGCGGACAAGATTCGCGATGCTGTGACGCAGGGCACCATCACAGCCCGCAATTTGGTCAACGAACCTTCAAACGTTTTAGGCACAGCAGAATTTGCACAAGCGGCCAAAGACCTTGAAGAACATGGGCTGGACGTTGAAGTTCTCGACGAAAAGCAAATGACCAAACTGGGCATGGGCGCGCTATTGGCCGTTGGCTATGGCTCACGTCGTCCATCGCATTTGGCGATTATGAAATGGAATGGCGGCAAAAAAGGCGACGCGCCCATTGCCTTTGTGGGCAAAGGTGTGGTGTTTGACAGTGGTGGCCTTTCCATTAAACCAGCTGGCGGCATGGAAGACATGAAGGGCGATATGGGCGGCGCGGCTGCTGTTACCGGTATCATGAAAACCCTTGGTATGCGCAAGGCCAAAGTGAACGCTGTTGGTGTGATTGGCTTGGTGGAAAACATGCCGGACGGCAATGCGATGCGCCCAAGCGACATCATCACCTCAATGTCCGGCCAAACCATTGAAGTGTTGAATACAGATGCGGAAGGTCGCTTGGTTTTGGCTGATGCACTTTGGTACACCAAAGAAACGTTCAAGCCCAAATTCATGGTCAACCTTGCAACGCTTACGGGGGCGAACATGGTTGCGCTGGGCGATCAATATGCAGGCCTTTTCTCCAACGATGATGAATTGTCGCAAAACCTGACACAGGCAGGTCAAAAAGCTGGCGAGCGCGTGTGGCGTATGCCCATGGGCCCAGAATACGATAAGCTCATCAATTCAAAATTCGCCGACATGAAAAATATCGGCGGTCGTTGGGCAGGGGCCATTACCGCGGCTCAGTTCCTCAAACGTTTTGTTGGCGACGTGCCGTGGGCACATATTGATTTATCCACCGCGATGAACGTGCCTGCCACCCCAATTTGTAAGAGCTGGGGCACTGGATTTGGCGTGGCATTGCTCGACCAAATGGTGCGCGACCATTACGAATAGGCAAATGTACAAAAGGATCGGTGCACTGAATTGACCGAGATCTTGTTTTATCATTTGGAGCAGCGCCCCGCAGAAGCGGTGTTGCCCCTTTTGCTTGAAAAAACACTAGAGCGCAATTGGCGTGCCGTGGTGCAAGTGGGCGATGCCGCCGAACTTGACGGGCTCGATGCTGCGCTCTGGTCTTATCGCGATGATAGCTTTTTGCCCCACGGCATTGGCGAGGGCGACCACGCCGCAGAACACCCCATCGCGCTTGTGGCTGACCAATCAAACCCCAACGATGCCCAACTGCGTTTTTTTGCCAAAGGCGCCGTGCCGACTGAGGCGGGGAACTATGAACGTTTGGTCTACATGTTCGACGGCCACGACCCCGACGCCGTAACCCGCGCCCGCGAAGCGTGGAAAGCTTTGAAGCCAGACAATCAACTAACCTATTGGCAACAAGAGCAAAATGGTAAGTGGGTGAAGAAGGCTTAACTTTTGTGCTTCACGCGGCCCTTTGTTAGCAGCCACCGCAACATTGGTTTACCAACCCAGCGGACAACGCTGACCAAAATAGAAAAGAATGGTCGCGAGTTGCGCAATATGCGTCGTGCGTATTCATTGGCCTCTTGCTCTTGGCTTTCAACTTGTCCACCTTCTAGATGCCCGCCAACATGGTGGCCAACCTCATGGTAAAAGGAAAATTCCACCTTCAGGCGTTGATACCAAGAACGAAATATCCCTGCTTTTCCTGTTGGCCATGTCAAAACGATCCCAGAAAAGAGCACGCTATAAAATGCTGAATACTCATGTTCTAGTTTGCGCTCAATGACATTGATACGTGTTACACCATCAAGCGAGATGCCCTTCGTTTGGCTCCACTTTTTGATACATTTAATAACTGCTTGGCGGTCCTGTATTGTCGCCGCGATATGAACGGGAACGCCCGATCCAATAAATGTTGATGGCTTCCCCGTCACCTGCTTGGAAACACTTTTGATTGTTTTCAAGTGGAGCGGGTGAAGGTTACTCTTTTTCAACTTCGCTACGACTTGCTCGAATTGTTGCGAATCCAATTCAACTAGGGCCGCCAACAAGGTGCTGAAATAGGCCGATGATGGACCTAGCGGCTTAGTGGACCAATCGGATGAGAGGATTCTCTCCCGTACATCGATAGTCGACTGTTCTGCGTGAGCCAAAAGCTCTCTCCATGCGTCTCGGACTGTTTTCACATGCCCTGTTGAAACGCCGTGCAGCATTCGGTCAATTGGTCGTTTATTGCTTTGTGTCATGTGCGAGATATATGAGATTTTGCCTAAAGATTTTCTATCTAAATGCTAGTTTGTGCTTCTAAAAGGCGTAATTGATATTGAACTCGGCTCATTTTTTTCGGCAACATTAAATTATATGCCCACTAAATACTGCCCACTGAACTAATCCGAGGAAGCGAAGCTTTTGAACTAGAACAAGTTTTGAGTGAAACGTGCAGTCTCTGGGAACGGAGACCGAGTGGATGCGATGTCCTTCTGTGGCGCATTACCGGCCTTGATCAGGGATCAAAGGCAATGGAAACAACATATTTCTCATGGTCTACATTGCAAACTTGTGACCCAACCACGCTTGAGACAGAATAGGTTCCTTATATTCAAACAGCGCAAGTTGCTCGATTGGCCACAACGCAGGTTATTTGTGGGAAGTAGAACAACCATAGAATGACAACCGGACAGGATAAGAACACTGATGCCAAACGTTTTGTTTATCTGCGGAAAAGCGCGAAAGCGAAGCCCCACTGCTGCTGCGTTGGCAGCGGATCAGCTTGGTTTTGAAACAGACTTCGCTGGGCTGAGCAACGACGCAGACGAAAGGTTGGGGGCTGAACAGATTGAATGGGCCGAGATTATTGCCGTTATGGAAAAACGTCAGCTTTCGCGGCTCAAACAACAGTTTGGATCTGATCTAAAAGGCAAAAGAATATTGTGTTTGGATGTGCCGGACAATTATGAGTTTATGCAGCCAGAGTTGATTTCTCTTCTTACTCAGAAACTCCGTCGGGTTTCCACCAACAGTTTCAAATCAGGCAAATAGGGGATAGATGGCGAGTGACCGCCATTTATTTGCAGCAGAGTGTATCAACCTGCATTTGATGCCACACTAGCCGTTCGGGTTCGCCACAATATCCTCAGCCACTTGCCCGAAATACAGATTGACGATTTCGTAGCAGATGATCACTTCTTCATTTTCTGAATCATAATAAGCGTTTTCTTCGCCGCATTCTCGGCCAACAAAACTTACCGCCTTTGGCAACTCAATTGTGTCGGTGATCTCCTTGGCAACTGTTTCAAGTAGTTGAGAGTCTCTTAGCAGTTCCGCTGCACCAGAATGTTCGTCGGATGGTTGCTCATAAGAAACAGTGATTGGTTGGCCATTGTTGCCCTGAGTGATAAAGGTTTCATTCAATCGCTGCCAATTGCCAGCAATTTGTTGATAGTCAAAGGCGCAGCTTTCTTGCCGATCTGGGTCAATGCCAACCTCGTCGGCAAGATCACCAAAAAGCTCAGCGTCTGAGCCAACCATAAGGCAAATCACTTGAAACGCGCGCTGCAAATCAAGGCTATGCAAATCATACATCGCGGCATCTTCAATTTCTTCTGGGGCGGAATTGTTGGAATAAAAGAAGGAATTTGCTGCATCAATCAGCATTGCGTCTTTGTTGTCATCTTCTGCCGCCAAAAGCATAACGGTAGCAATATTGTCCGCAGCATCTTCCTCTTTGCCCAAAATAGGCAGTTGAAACTGCGAAATCAGCATATGGCCAACTTCGTGATAAAGCGTTGCGGCGGTGGCGTTGATCGCAAAGTTTGCGGCTTGCGTATATTGGTCTTGTGTTAGCTCTTGGGCTTGCGTAGGGGAAGCAAAGAATGCCCCGCAAGCAAATACAGCCATTGTAGCAAACTTGTTCATGTTTTCCCCCTTAAAGCGCTTGTTGCGCTTTTTCCGCTTCCTCTAAGGCGTCAACTTTATCCAACCAATTGGTTTCTGCCAATTCAATTTCTTGCAGGCAGTTGGCGCGGTCTTTGCCCAGCTTCACCGCTTTGTCAGGGTCCCTTTGAAACAATTCAGGATCGCTCAAATCAGCGTCAACTTTTTCAAGCTTTTTGTTGAGCTGGGCAACTTCTGCTTCAAGCGCCCTGATTTCTTTGCGCAAGGGCGCAAGCTCGGCTCGTAAGGCAGCCGAAGCTTTGCGATCCCGCTTTTTATCAGACGGGCTCTGGTCTTTTATGGCTTCGTTTTTCCCGTTTTTTTTTGAGCCACCAAGGATTGAACGCTGGTAGGTGTCCAAATCATAGTCGCAAACAGAAATCGTGCCGTTTTCAGCAATCCAAAGCTGATCAACCGTTGCCTCAATCAAATGCCGGTCATGGCTGATGATCAGCACAGCGCCTTCATACTCGTTGAGCGCTTGCACAAGCGCATCGCGGCTATCAATGTCCAAGTGGTTGGTTGGCTCATCCAAGATCAAGATGTTCGGACCCGAGAAGGTGATCAACCCCATCAACAAGCGCGCGCGCTCGCCACCCGAAAGATTTTCCGTCAAAGTGTCCATGCGCGATGTGGAAAGGCCCATCTGCGCAACGCGTGAACGTCGCTTTGCTTCGCTGTCATATGGCATGAGCGATTCAACGTGTTGCAGCGGTGTTTCTTTTGGGCGCAACATATCCATTTGGTGTTGCGCAAAGTGGGCGATTTCCAGCTTGCGGGCTTTGGTCATGCGCCCATCTTGCAACTCAATATCACCCGCCAACAATTTGGCGAAAGTGGATTTACCATTGCCGTTGATGCCAACCAAGGCAATCCGGTCTTCGGGGTCAATCCGGCCGTTAATTTTGCTCAAAATGCGCGTTTCACCATATCCGGTTGCCGCATCATCCAAGCTGATCAGGGGAGCCGACACCGCGCGTTTGGGCTGGGGGAAGGTGAAGGGCGAAACATATTCGTCAAACATCGCCGCGATCGGTTTGATTTTTTCCATGCGCTTAAGACGCGATTGCGCTTGCTTGGCTTTTGACGCTTTGGCGCGGAACCGCTCCACAAACTTTGCCATGTGATCAAGCTGCACTTGCTGCTTTTCGCGCTGCTTATTGTTCAATTCCATTTGCAAGCGGCGATTGGCTTCAAACTGGTCATACTGCCCACGATAGAAGGACAGGCCGAAATTCTCCAAGTGCACAATTGAATCAACCGCCTTGTTCAACAAGTCACGGTCGTGGCTGATCATAAAAACAGTATAGGGGTAGTTCGCCAAATAGCGCTCTAGCCACAACGTGCCTTCCAAATCCAAATAGTTGGTCGGCTCATCGAGCAGCAAAAGATCAGGCTGCGAAAACAAAACCCCAGCAAGCGAAACCCGCATCCGCCACCCACCAGAAAGGTTGGCGCAGGGTTCAGCTTGTTTTTCAGCCGAAAAGCCGAGACCTTTCAGAACTGCACTAGCCCGCGCTTCTGCGGAATGGGATTCAATCTCTGCCAATCGTGTGTAAACTTCGCCAATGCGGTTTGGGTCGGTCACGGTTTCAGCTTCGGCCAACAAAGCCATGCGTTCTTTGTCCGCGCTCAACACGATGTCCATAACACTGTCAGCGGTCGCAGGCGCCTCTTGCGCCACCGCACCAATGCGCGCGCGCTGGTGAATTTCAAAACTGCCGCCGTCTGGTGCAATTTCACCTTGCAGGATTTTAAACAGCGTGGTTTTGCCCGAACCATTGCGGCCAACAAAGCCGGCTTTGGAACCAGTTGGTAATGTGAATGTGGCGTTTTCGAAAAGCGTACGGCCTTCGATCAAATAGGTGAGGTTTGTAATTTGCAGCATGATACGAAGGTGATTGCTTTAATTTTGGCACAAAGTGAGACAGTCTTGAAACAGTGTCACGATGGTGCGCGATGTTGAAAACTCAGATTTGTGCCGCTTTTACGTGAAGAAGGGGGGCGTTGGCCAATGTTTTGTGCAAAGCTGGCGCAAAATCGCCAAAAGAATCCGAGAATTGTAACTGCAAGGCAACGTTGAAGGGGAGAACATGCGCAAACGACACGCCATTGTGGGCGGTGGAGCAGCATTTTTGGCGCTGCTTATTATGGTGTGGAACAGTGCCGGGACAGATCCGACACAAAGCGCAACAGATCACGAAGTGTTCGACCCAAGTGCTGCGCCTAAAGAAGCCATACAACGCGCGTGGCGCACCGGGGAGACTTCCGCCTTTGTGCAATATAGCTACACCGCCCCAAATGCCTGTTGGCACAACGGCGACAAAAAATCTTTGTCGCTAAGCGCCGACTCTGCAACGCTAACCCTAGTCCCCGAAATCAAAGATGCCTTTTGCGCCCAAGCAATGACGGCACTTACCTATGATCAAGAGCTTGAAATACCTGCGCAAATTGAGGTCTTGATTGTCATAATCGAGCACCCCGAGGGCGGCTTGATCGAGCGAAATGAGCTTTGGATAGAACCCCAGAACCAATAGTTTTTGGATTGATTGAAAAATTGGCGTGAACCAACGGGTGTTTAAGGGTTGTTTATTGGGCAAACTCGGCGTAAAACCCCCGCCAAATTCCCAAAGAACCTCTAAGGAAACAAAATGGCTCTGGAACGTACTTTTTCAATCATCAAGCCTGATGCAACTAAACGCAATCTAACAGGCAAAATCATCGCAAAATTCGAAGAAGCAGGCCTTCGTGTTGTTGCTTCTAAGCGCATTCACATGACCCAAGCACAAGCTGAAGGTTTTTATGCAGTACACAAAGAGCGTCCATTCTTTGGTGAGCTTGTTGAATTCATGATTTCTGAGCCAGTAGTTGTTCAGGTTCTTGAAGGCGAAAACGCAGTTTTGAAAAACCGCGAAGTTATGGGCGCAACAAACCCAGCAGACGCAGATGCAGGCACTATCCGTAAAGAGTTCGCGCTTTCAATCGGCGAAAACTCAGTTCACGGTTCTGATGCGCCAGAAACTGCTGCTGAAGAAATCAAATATTTCTTCTCTGATGACGAGATCGTTGGCTAATTAGCCACGTCTTTTCAATGATTTAAAAGGGTCGCCCTCAGAAATGAGCGCGGCCTTTTTATATGGGCTGGCCAAACATCATCCGATGACCATCAAGCGTTCGAATGCCGAATTCGCGCATGCCATGGGCTTCCGATTTTATAGGTTTGACGAACTCAACCCCTTTATTTTGAAATTCATCATAAAGCGCATCCACCGCTTCAACACCGATATAGGCGATGTAGGAATGATCGCCGATCTCATGCGCTGACATTTCATTAGGGCAATCCCCTGCTAAAAAACTAACCTGATCGCGCTCAAAGATTTGCCAGCCAGGCGCTGCCAATTTGTGAATGGTGAAGCCGAGCATCTTTTCAAAATAATCTGCGGTCGCGTTTAAGTCCTTAACGGCGATCACATAACGCGGTGTTTTCAACATGTTCAGTTTTTCCCAAAATTCGCAATTCTGTTAGATTGAAATGAAAAGGTCTTAGTTTCAAGCCAGTTTGGTTGCTCGTATGCTTGACAAATCAGCACTTCAATTGCCTCTATGCTTTTGACGAAACCCTACTGCACCTAGGTAATTCAAATGAACAAACCCGTCGTTCGCGCCGTGAAACGCAGCGTGTGCCCACACGATTGCCCGTCCACCTGCGCCCTTGATGTTGAAATTATTGATGACAACACCATTGGCCGTGTACGGGGGGCAAAGGATGATCCTTATACGGCTGGAGTGATTTGCGAAAAAGTGGCCCGTTATGCTGAGCGTGTGCACCACCCTGAACGTTTGACCCACCCTTTAAAGCGCGTGGGCAAAAAGGGCGAGGGTAAGTGGCAACAAGTGACTTGGGACGAGGCGTTGGCCGATATTGCGGCACGTTTTCAAGTGGTTGAAGATGAGTTTGGCGCAGAAGCGGTTTGGCCATATTTTTATGCAGGCACCATGGGCCATGTGATGCGCGACGGGATTGAGCGTTTGCGCAATTCCAAAGCCTACTCCCGCCAATATGGCACCATTTGCTCGATGATTTCGTGGGCTGGTTTTGTGACCGGAACCGGCAAATTGATGGGCGTGAACCCCGAAGAAATGGCTAAGTCTGACGTAGTGGTGATTTGGGGCACTAACCCAGTGCATACCCAAGTCAATGTGATGACCCACGCCATTAAAGCGCGCAAAGAACGTGGCGCTAAAATTGTTGTTGTCGATATTTACAACACTGCAACCATGCAGCAGGCCGATTTGGGCTTGATCTTGCGCCCGGGAACGGATGGCGCTTTGGCCTGCGCGGTGATGCATATATTGTTGCGTGATGGTTTGGCAGATCGCGAATATATGAGTAAATTCACAGACTTCTCTGTAGAATTTGAATCTCATCTAAAGGATAAGACCCCTGAATGGGCTGCCGAGATCACTGGGCTCGATGTTGGTATGGTTGAGCAGTTTGCAGCGCTGGTGGGGCAAAACAAAAAGAGCTTCTTCCGGCTTGGATATGGCTTTACCCGCCAACGCAACGGCGCAGTCGCCATGCATTCCGCGCTTTGCATTCCCGCGATGACGGGCGCTTGGATGGAAGAGGGCGGTGGCGCTTTCCACTCGAACTCAGGCACTTGGGGTTTGGACAAGTCAGACCTTGAAGGCATCAACTTGATAGACCAACCAACCCGCCTGCTGGACATGTGCGAAATTGGCCCAATTTTGGTGGGCGACACGAAAGCACTTAAGGGTGACACACCAGTAAAAGCGCTGTTGATCCAAAACACCAACCCTGTGGTGGTCGCGCCTGAACAGGCCAAGGTGAAACAAGGGTTCTTGCGCGAAGACCTGTTTACGGTCGTGCATGAGCAATTCTTGACAGAAACCGCGCAATTGGCTGATTATGTGCTGCCCGCCACCATGTTTTTGGAACATAGCGACTATTATACACGCGGCGGCCACACGCGCATTCTGTATGGCCCCAAACTAATTGAAGCGCCGGGGGAGGCAAAGTCCAACCACTGGCTGTTTGCGCAGCTGGCAAAGCGGCTCAACGTGAGTTCGAACATTTTCGAAATGTCGGACGATCAATTGATCGACCATACGTTTGCCAAGTCTGGTTTTGGCAAGTTGGAAATGTTTGAAAAGACTGGTTTTGTCGATAGGGAAAACAAAGCTGATGCGGCCCATTATCGTGACGGTTTCGCTTGGCCTGATGGCAAGTTTAGGTTTTCGCCTATTTGGGAAGAAACCCGCAAAACCAAAGAGGTAGAGTGGGTATGTGATCCTGCCATTATGCCCAAATTCGCGGATCATTGGGACGTGAATGAACCCTGTGATTTGGCACATCCGTTCCGACTGGCCACCAGCCCGGCACGCGCGTTCTTAAACTCTTCGTTTAACGAAACACCAGGGTCGCAAAAGCGAGAAGGCGCTCCCAAGGCATTTATCCATCCAAAAGATGCAAATGCGTTGGGCATATCAACCGGCGACCAGATTCAACTTGGCAACAAACGTGGTCAAGTGACTCTAAAAGCTGAGATTTTTGACGGCATCCAAACTGGTGTGGTAATAGTTGAGGGGTTGCACAAGAACAAAAGCCACATCGACGACAGCGGAATCAACACGCTAATCGGATCAGACCCTGTGCCCCCCTTTGGCGGCGCGGCATTTCACGATTGTGCAATTTGGGTGAAACGAGCTAGCTAACAAGCAATTCGATGGCGCATTTGTTGTATTGTGGCAACAAAAGGGGCAATGCGGGCAATAATCTGCCTTTGAGTCCAAGTAAATGTCTCCATCACTGTTCACATTAATCGAATTGTCTGTAAGTTTAGTTTAACAAAAAGTTAAAAACCTTCGGGGAGCTTGTTCATGTCAAATGGTCCGCAAATTGTTGCAGTCTCAGTATTGGCTTTGTTGCTGACATCCACCAGCGTCATTGCCCAGTCTGCGGTTTCTCAGCCGAATGGCAAAATTGAAATTGAAGGCGGAACGTACACAAACCCATTTATTGGGCAATATGCAGCGGGCATTTCATTTTCTGCACCCTTTGGGGACCAAGTCGGCTTTCAAGTTGATGGGGCTTTTCACAACCGAGGAAACGCAGTGACAACGGGCGGAGCGATCCATTTGTTTGCGCGCGATCCAGATGCGTACTTGGCGGGTGCGGCAGCCGGATACGTAGTGACGGACGCAGCAAAGCTTTTTGCCGTTGGGCCGGAATTTGAGATTTACGCTGACCAACTGACCATTGAAGCTTGGGCGGGTTGGGCAAATATGGATTACGTCTCGGCGTTGCGAACAGACCGTAGCGGTTATTTTGCGCTAGCTGATGTAGCATACTACGCCACTGACAATACGCGCGTTAGCTTCGGCGGGGGCACCATTCTCAATAACGAAACGTTCAATATAGCGTTTGAACACTCTTTCGTTGAATCGCAAATGCCGTTTTCTGTAACGGGCAAATTGGGTTGGGATGAAGGCTTTGGCACACGGGTTGCGGTTGGCTTTAAATCCTACTTCGGTGATGAAAGTAAATCTCTCATAGATCGCCATCGCCAAGATGATCCGCGCAATTTGGGTTTGGACTTGTTCATCGGCCAACTTCCGGCAGAAATTGAGCCTGAGGAAGAATGTGTCGAGTGCGACTTATAGGAAAGCGTAACTTTCGTCGTTCGCACGCAATAGGATAGGGCAGCGGCTACCCGCTGCTGATCTGGACGAGTTTACGCAAAATACGTGACGTAAAAGAAGTAAATCGTCAGCCCAAAACCATAAATGATCACGAAATTGCGCAACATGGCGGCGGGCAGCAAGTAGGACAATTTTGCTGCCGCAAAACCACCGATGGTGGCCCCGATCAGAGCAACAGAACCTGCCTGCCATTCAATCGAGCCGCTCATGGTAAATCTGATCACGGCGGTAATTGAAACCAAGAATGAAATCAGTAATTTAAGCCCATTCATGGCATTTAAGTCTTCAAAGCCTGCAAGCACCAAGTAGGCCAGCAGGATGATGCCCAAACCGGCATTGAAGAAACCACCGTAGAAGCAAATCAGGGCCAATAGGCCCACCAACGCGATAGAACCTGCTTTCGCTGCGCGTTTTGAGGTGCCGGACCTGCTGGCGAGCCAAGCGTTCAATCGCCCACCAAACGTGAAGGCAATAACAGCAAAGGCCATCAGCCATGGGATCAGACCTTCAAACTGTACATCAGACACGCGCAGAAGCGCTTCAGCACCCAAGTAACCAGCGATAAGCGCGATGATAGAATATTGGAGGAGTTTGTTTTTGTGGCGCAAAATGTCTGCCCTAAACCCGATCGCGCCGCTACCGTAGCCGGGCAGGCATGCGAACGTATTGGTGGCGTTGGCCATGATTGGGGGGACGCCCACAAACAAAAGGGCAGGGAAAATGACAAATGAGCCACCGCCAGCAAGTGTGTTCAGTGCTCCGGCAATTAAGCCCGCCAAAAACAAAACCAATAGTTCCATGTCACTTCCAACTCATTCTCGTGTTCAGTTAATGCTTAGCGCACAAGTGGAAAAGTGAATAGGACGTTGGTGCGATAAATTGTTAGGTTACGGAAATGTGTTCAGGTGAACCTTGCCGCTTCATCGTAATTATACGATATTCAAAGTGTATTCTAATGTTAAAGGGTAGTTTATGTCTCACTCGCAAACGCAACCAATTGAATTGCATTATTGGCCAACGCCGAATGGTTTCAAAGTGTCCATTATGCTCGAGGAATTGGGTGTGCCTTACACGGTCAAAATGGTCAATATTGGAACTGGTGAGCAATTTAAGCCAGATTTCCTCAAAATTGCGCCAAACAATCGCATGCCAGCAATTGTTGACCCTGAAGGGCCGGACGGCAAGCCGATATCTGTTTTTGAATCTGGGGCAATCTTAAAATATCTGGGCGAGAAATTTGAAAAGTTCTACCCATCTGATTGGCGCCAGCGCGTGGCTGTCGATGAATGGTTGTTCTGGCAAATGGGTGGATTTGGACCAATGCTGGGGCAAAATCATCACTTTGCCAAATATGCACCGGAAAAAATTCCATATGCCATTAAACGCTATGTTGACGAAACCAACAGGCTCTATGGGGTCCTCAATCGCAGACTAGAAGGTCTTGATTTTGTTGCTGGCGATTATTCTATTGCGGATATGTCCATGATTGGCTGGTCTTTGGGGCACGAAGGGCAGGGTGTCAACATTGACGAATTTCCTAACGTTAAAGCGTGGCAGCAACGCCAGCTCGATCGTCCAGCGGTAGTTGCCGGCCTTGCTGTCGGCAAGGAAGAGCGTGCGAAAACGAACATCGCCACGGACAAAGCCGCACAAAAGGTTTTGTTTGGTCAGCGCTAAAAAAAGAACCCGTTATCTGGGTCAGGATCCGATTCTGACCCAGTCCTCATGCAAGCAGAAGATTCTCAGCACACATCCACGCACCCGTAGCTTGTCTGAACTCTTCAATTCCAGGGTGCCTTGATACATCTTGCCATCCAGCGGATTATACAACTCGCCGGGCAAAACACCCCGCTCTTCCGTTCTTTGCACCTTGAGCAGTGGCAGGCCCATAATAGGGCGGCCATTGAGTTTTGGATCAGGATTGTGAATATCGCGTAATCCAGGTTTTGCAGGTTTGGACACAATACCGCAAAAGTTTTGACCGCAGCGCATGATGGTGATCTCGGCTTTGTCTTTTGTCAGCCAAACACCAGTTGGATCGCTTGCAAATGCAAATGTAGCTGACGAAATTGTCAGCAATATCAAAAAAGTAGACAGAATAATATTTTGTGGCGTCTTCCCAAACACGGCTTTTCCCTTACCCGTATTAACGACCATTCTGGCCTATTGTAACATCGCAAACTGCTGTGTGACAATAATCGCCGACAGCGCTCCTATTGTTCACTCATATGATTACGTACCTATTAAAATGCAATTGATCGAAATAATTGAAAAGAATTTGCATAAATTTCTAATGTTTGACTTGATTTGCAACGCGCTTTGGGATTTAAGCGGCCTCGGAGAGGTGGCCGAGTGGTCGAAGGCGCGCCCCTGCTAAGGGCGTAGGCGGGTAACTGTCTCGAGGGTTCGAATCCCTTCCTCTCCGCCACTTTCCTTTTTAAGTTCCTGTTATCGTTGAATTTTTTCAACATTTATGTTTATCGTCCCCCATTGTGTCCCCCATAGGCTTTGACTTTTGTCATAGTCTACTTTCCAAAACCCAAAACACATTGAATTAGAGGGCCTTGTTTTGTAGCATTCCGGAATATTGTCGAGACAACGTCCCCTGGATTAACTATGCGAAACCCATTTTTTGCTTCCTTCGTTCTTTTAATTGCATGCACTATGTCGTCTGCATTTGGTCAATCAACCAAATTCGCTGTTACAAATGGGTGGGAAATCTACCACTATGCATCGTCCAATAAGTGCGAGGCATATTCAGCTGGCAAAGATGAATATATGGTCTTTGCAATTTATCCTGATAAAAATCTGAGTTTCTATTTTTCTAGCAAAAAGCTTAGTTGGCTAGAAAAAGAAGAAAAGTACGATGTTAAAGTCGTAACGGAAAGATACGATTGGAATGGGTCTATGATTGCGTACCGGCCCAGTGTAGACGATGGCTATCTTGGTTTGTCTGACGCAAATTTAGAATTTTTCTCTGACCTAAAACGTTCCAATCGCTTGGAGATTGTTGTTGATAACGTCACATATGGCCCTTTGTCTTTGAAGGGCTCTTCAAAAGCGATTGATAAGCTATTTGAATGCGGTGAGGCCGCAAGGTCGGGGGCATTTAAGCCGCCTGCGCCAACCGAACTAACCCACGCAAACCTACATACCTGGGGCGAAGATGAACTCGGCAAACCGCATACAATCTATAAGTGGCAATTTCGCGTTGAACGGCAAGAAAATTTGGATGGGTCTGCAGACGTTTATCTTGTCGCCGCATACGATGGTGGTCCGGAACGAACGTTGAAAGTAGAAGATTCATCTTTCCCATCAGGCAGTTGGGGAGTGTTTCCATTTGAGTATCGAAAAGATGCTCTTTATTTTACCTCGTATACTGGTGGGGCTCATTGCTGCACTAAATCGATTTTGCTGACATTGGACGGTGACAGGATCGATGTCGGAATTTTTGATGGTGAAGGCCCCCAAATTAGAGACTTGGACTACGATGGTACATACGAAGTTCTGACATATGACCAAAGATTTTTGTACGCATTTGCTTCATACGTTGAGTCCTTTGGACCTGACGAAATACTCCAGCTCAGGGGCAAAAAGTTTACCGATGTTTCAACAAGTCCACGGTTCACCGATTTTATGCTGCGTGAATTTGTCGATGATTATTCGCGCATTGTGAATGATCAAGACGCTCGTAAGTCTCAAGGACAAGTTGCAGGCATACTTGCCGCTGCAGCAAAAATGGGCATGTACACCGTGATAAAGGAAGATTTCTCAGAGATGCTAAACAAGATGTCGCCAGATTGGGATCTGTCGTGTTCATCAGAGGTTTGCGGCCAACAGAAGGACTTTTCGACTTTTGGAGGCGCCTTGGAATTTTGGTTGAACCGTTGGGGATACCAAACCGACGACGGCTTGTCAGATGATGCGCTCGACTACTTTGAGAAGCTGGCCGCTCTAGGACCAGAAAAATCAGACGACTCTGAATTGACCTGTAGCGACAGCAAGTTTGAGATCACTTTCGACCGCGAGAAACGTACTGCCGGCACGTCAGGCTGGGAGCATTCATGTAGCTTCACCAAAGCCACGATTCTTGGAGATAGCGCATTGGCACACGCCTTATGTTGGGGTGAGGGTATGGTGTGGTCGCAATATTATCAGCTCGAACATGATGGCGTAGATCTTTACATGCAGACTTGGGACGAAAGCCCGATTTCCGTGCTCAGCAACTCTACCAAAACAAAACCTCGCAAAATTTGTAGGTAACAGAAACGAAATCGGCCAAGGTGCAACGATGCGATTCTCATGTCAGATTTCGCCGGTATTGTTTGAGTTGGAATAGGGTAAGTCATGTTTGAAAACGCGTTCAATAACATCGATAAAGAAATGCGAAACGAGCAGGGCCTTGCGTCCGAGCTTGACTATGCGGAACAGACATCATGGATTCTCTTCCTGAAATACTTGGACGACCTGGAGCAAACGCGACAGGACGAAGCTGAGCTTGAAGGCAAGGACTATACGCCAATATTGCAAGCTGAATACCGTTGGCAATCTTGGGCAGCGCCGAAAAAAGAGGGTGAGATTGATCGCAATGCGGCCATGACTGGCGATGATCTGATTGAATTCGTCAACACCAAGCTGTTCCCTTACCTTAAAGAGTTTCGTTTATCAGCGACTAACGCAGATACGCTCGAGTATAAAATTGGCGAGATATTTTCTGAAATCATCAATAAGTTCCGCTCCGGCTATGTTTTGCGTGACGTGATCGAAATTGTTGATGGGCTTTCCTTCAATACCCAAGCGCAAAAACATGAGCTGTCGGAGCTTTATGAAACGCGCATTAAGAAGATGGGCAACGCTGGCCGGAATGGTGGTGAATACTATACACCGCGGCCGCTCATTCGCGCCATGATCAAGGTGACTGATCCTAAGATCGGCGAGACCATATATGACGGTGCAGCAGGCTCTGCAGGCTTTTTGTGTGAAGCTTATGCTTATTTGAATAAGCCCAACATCTCGGCTGAAGATTTCGGGATTTTGCAGCGCAAAACATTCTACGCGCAGGAGAAGAAGTCGCTCGCCTATGTCATCGGGATCATGAACATGATCCTGCATGGCATCGACACGCCCAATATCATCCACACCAATACGCTCAATGAAAATGTGATGGACATTCAGGAAAAGGATCGCCACGACGTGATCCTTGCCAACCCGCCGTTTGGCGGGGGCGAGCGTAAGGAAGTGCAGCAGAACTTCCCAATCAAATCCGGCGAAACCGCTTACCTGTTTCTGCAACATTTTATCCGCAAACTTAGGGCAGGTGGTCGCGGCGCGGTGGTGATCAAAAACACTTTCCTCTCCAATACCGACAACGCCAGTATTGAGCTGCGGCGCGAGCTGTTGGCGACCTGTAACCTGCACACGGTGCTGGATTGTCCCGGGGGCACGTTTCAGGGCGCTGGGGTGAAAACCGTGGTGCTGTTTTTTGAGAAGGGCACCAAAACCCGCGATGTCTGGTATTACCAGCTTGATCCAGGACGAAACATGGGCAAGACCAACCCGCTGAACGACGATGACCTGAAAGAGTTTGTGTTGCTGCAAGCAACCCGCGCTGATGGCCCGCAAAGCTGGATCGTGCCGGTGGCCGATCTGGATGCAGAGACACTGGACATGTCGGTCAAGAACCCCAACGCGCCTGAGGCCGAGGCCCTGCGCAGCCCTGAAGAGATCATCGAGGACATGCTGGCACGAGATGTCGAGACCGCCGATATCCTTCAGAGCATTCGGGGGCTGCTGTGAAGTCCAGCTGGGAAATGCAACCGCTTGGGTCGATTTGCGAAAACCTCGACAGCAAACGCGTGCCTATTACTAAAAGCAAACGCGTCGCTGGTGAGATCCCATATTATGGCGCGTCAGGGGTTGTGGATTGGGTTCAGGACTATTTGTTTGACGAAGATCTTCTGCTTGTTTCTGAAGATGGTGCCAATCTGCTGGCCAGAACCTATCCGATCGCCTTTTCCGTTTCAGGGCGCACCTGGGTAAACAACCATGCACATGCTTTGCGCTTCAAAGAGAGCATAACGCAAAAGTTTGTAGAGCTTTACCTGAATTCGATTTCAATAGAAGATCATGTGAGCGGAATGGCGCAACCAAAACTTAACCAAAGCAAGCTCAGCGAACTTCCAATCCCTTTTCCCCCACTGGAAGAACAGAAGCGGATTGTTGCTGTTTTGGACGAGGCCTTCGCCGCCCTCGACCGCGCCCGCACCCACGCCGAAACCAACCTTAAAAACGCACGTGAGTTGTTTGCGAGTGTTACCAGGCAAGCGATGCGCAGTGCGAGCGGAACAGATAAAGAGGTCACTCTCTCTGATGTATGTTCGATCAATTCAAAACTCGTTGATCCTAAACTCGCCGAGTTTATTGACCTGCCCCATCTCGGCGCAGGTAATATGATCACCGGGAGCGATCGCCTGATTGACATTCAAACGGCACGCGAAGAAAAGCTGAAATCGGGCAAGCACTTATTTGACCAAAATGCTGTTCTATATAGTAAAATCCGACCATATTTAAGGAAAGTTGTTCGACCGGATTTTTCTGGTCTTTGCAGTGCAGATGTATACCCTTTAACACCGAGCGGCAACCTGAACAGAGATTTTCTCTTTCATTTGCTCCTAGGAGAGGAATTCACGGACTACGCTATATCGGGGTCAGAACGAGCAGGTATGCCAAAGGTAAACCGCAATCATTTGTTCGCTTACAAGTTCAATCTGCCCGATTTGGGGGATCAGCAACGGATTGTGGAACTGATCGACGGTGCAATGGCGCAAACCGAAGAATTGCAAAGTGCCTATCAGCATAAACTCAGAGAACTCGGTAACCTCCGCCAATCCCTTCTCCAAAAAGCCTTTGCTGGAGAGCTAACGTGACAGGGTCTTGGGCTGCTGGAAATAACGTTTCACTGGATGTCTTACATCAAGTCCAAAGCAGCCTAACCGTCGCCATGATTATGGCACCGCGCGGCAACCTGATGACCTGCAGGCCAGATGACGTGGTTTCCGACGTGGTTGGCAAAAACGTCGACAAATTCAGCTACATTCCAGTTGTGAACGGCACAGATCACATCATCGGTCTTTTTCAAGCTGAAAAGTGGTTTGACGGCACGCCACCCTGCGAGACGGTGGGCGATGATTTCGAAGCGTTCTCAGAACGGCTCGTGATTGGGGCCGACGCGAGCATTTATGATTTCATCCGCACAGCTGCCGAATGCCCCATCCGGCTGGTCGTGTCAGGCGATGAAGTCTCTGGCTTGGTAAGCCTGTCAGACCTACAGCAACTGCCTGTCCGCGCAGCGCTGTTCACCTTGGTCACGAGCCTTGAAATCGTCATGGCCGCTAGGATCATCCGCGAATGGAAGCAGCCAGAAGGTTGGATGACACTACTATCCAATGAACGCCGAACTTCTGTGATCAAAGCCGTGGCCACGGCGAAAGATAAAGATAGTTTCGTGAGTGAGATTGCTTTCACCCAATTCTGCGATAAGCGAACGCTGTTTTGCAAAGGTGGCATTCTCGAATTGAGCAATACTAAAGCCAATAGATGCTTGCTGAGAATCCAAAAACTTAGAGATAGCCTTGCACATGCCAATGATTATGCGCAAACTCCTGAAAAAGCCCGCGAAGTCTGTGCCATCGTTCGCGACATTTTTGATATTAAAACACAGATTTTGAACCAAATGTAAGAAGATTTTTGTGCGCATATTATGAGTTTTAACGCTGAAACAGAAGCTGATACCCGGGCGAATTACATCGACCCAATATTGCGCGATACCCTTTGGGAGGGCACCAGCGCTACAATCGGCGCGCGCGTTACCCGCGAGGAAATGCTGTGGCCAGGTCGTATATTGATTGGCGGCACCCGTAGAGCACCAAAACCGGCAGACTATGTGTTACGCCATAATGGGCATGTATTGGCCGTCATTGAGGCCAAAAAAGCCAGCAAAGGCCATACGGATGGCATTGGCCAAGCAAAAGACTATGCAAAACGCACGAATGCTAGGTTTGCTTATTCAACCAACGGTCATGGGTGGTATGAAGTAGACATGCTCGCCGGCATTGAAAACGACATTGAGTCGTTTCCTACGCCGGACGAACTGTGGAAACGTTGTTTCCCCACTCAGGACCCTTGGCGAGATCTATTCTCTGCTATTCCATTTGAAACTGGGGGTGGCAAGTGGGAGCCGCGGTATTACCAAGCGCGGGCTGTGAATGCCGCGCTGGAGGCGATTGCGAAGAAGCAAGACCGAATTCTGCTTACTTTAGCAACTGGCACTGGGAAGACTTCCATCGCCTTCCAGATAGCATGGAAGCTTTTTGAATCCAAGTGGAACTTGAGCTACGAACCAAAACGCCGCCCGCGCATTTTGTTTTTGGCAGATCGCAACATTTTGGCCGACCAAGCCTACAATTCGTTTTCAGCTTTTTCGGCTGACGCACTGTCACGTATTTCACCAGACGAAATTCGAAAAAGGGGCAAAATGCCGAAGAATGCGAGTGTGTTCTTCACGATCTTCCAGACTTTCATGACGGAAGGCAAAAACGGTGAAGGTGAAGCGAACTTCTATGATTATGAACCAGATTTCTTTGACTTCATCATTATCGACGAATGTCACCGGGGCGGCGCAAAAGATGAGAGCACATGGCGTGGTATATTAGAGTATTTCTCGCCAGCAGTGCAGCTTGGCTTAACAGCCACACCAAAGCGAAAAACCAACGCTGACACGTACTCTTACTTCGGTGAGCCGGTTTACACTTACGCGTTGAAAGAAGGCATTGAAGATGGCTTTCTAACGCCATTCAAAGTGCGTCAAATGGCGAGCACAATCGACACTTATGTGTACGATCCAGACGACGAAGTGGTCGGCGGTGAAATCGATCCCGATCACGAATACACAGAAGCCGATTTCAACACAAAGATCATCATTCCTGAGCGCGAGCAGGCTCGGATCCATGAATTTATGGATCAAATCGACCAGCGCCAAAAAACGATTGTATTCTGCGCAACACAGCTCCACGCCGCAGCAGTTCGGGATTATATCAATCAAATCAAAAAAAGTGACGATGAGCACTACTGCGAACGCGTAACGGCCGACGATGGTGATCTCGGCGAGCAACATCTACGCGAATTCCAGGACAATGAAAAATCTGTTCCTACGATCCTAACGACGTCAGTAAAGCTCTCCACTGGTGTAGATGCGCGAAATGTGCGGAATATTGTTTTGATGCGTCCTGTCAAATCTATGATTGAATTCAAGCAAATTGTCGGCCGTGGCACCCGCACATTCGACGGCAAAGAGTTTTTCACGGTTTATGATTTCGTAAAAGCCTATGAACATTTCAACGATCCGGAATGGGACGGCGAACCGCTCCCACCAGATGGAGAAAAGACTATTGGCGCGCCAACTGGTCCGCGCGACCTAGCTAGTATTGGCGATATCATTGATCGCCCAGAAGGTGAGGGCGAACGCCCTGATAAGATTAAGATCAAACTAGCGGACGGCAAAGAACGGACAATCAAGTTCGTCGCGACAACGACATATTGGTCGCACGAGGGAAAGCCCATTTCCGCCCAGCAATTCATGGAGCAACTCTTCGGTGATCTTGAAGGCTTAGTGGCAGATGAGGACGAACTGCGAAAGGTCTGGAGCGATCCACAAAGCCGTGTCCAGTTTATGCAAAAGCTTCAAGAACAGGGCTACGATTCCGACAAGTTAGATGATATGCGCCGCCTTATTGACGCATCCAACAGCGACGTTTTCGATGTTCTCGCTTACGTGCGCTTCACGCTTGCGCCGCTAGCGCGTACCCAGCGCGCAGAGAATGCGCGTTCGACGGGGTTGAGCAACTATCAAATGGAAATGCGCCAGTTTCTAGACTTTGTGCTGACTTCCTACGAAAAAGACGGAGTTGAAGAGCTCTCTCTGAATAAAATCAGCGATTTTCTCCGCGTTCGGTACGGTGGCACAAACGATGCGAAAGCGGCGCTCGGCTCAATTCCAGAGATCAGAGATGCATTCATTTCAATTCAGGAGCATTTGTATCGGTCAACCGAGTAGAGTGGCCAATATAAGTCTGTGGGGCCTATTTCTATTTTTAGAGAGTTATTTTTTGGAGTGTATTTTGGATCCTCTTACACATGAAATTGGTTGCTTCCTTGTCGAAAAGGCTCGGAGTAAAACTTGTCCGTGTTCAGGGTATTTGAGACAGATGGTTGTCTGATCTACGAGATGATTTGGTCCATCTTTGTTGTTGATATTATGCGGCGACTTTGCGGTATTGCAAGCGCCGTTGTTTGATGGTGT